>Ga0206131_10000808_pt1 | contig 42152 bp, 44 predicted proteins | sample Helgoland_Spring_FD_148636 | JGI IMG/M metagenome (GOLD analysis project Ga0206131, IMG submission 148636) | Pelagic subsurface seawater microbial communities from Kabeltonne, Helgoland, North Sea - Helgoland_Spring_Bloom_20160517_1 | ecosystem: Environmental > Aquatic > Marine > Epipelagic ... | reverse complement strand
ACGGGTCGTCGAAACTCGGCACCAGCGTCGCCCCGCGTGCCGTCGCCAGCTGGCCCGCGATCGCCTCGCGGCTTTCGGTCGCCCGGTCATAGGTCACGACCTCCGCGCCCAGCGCCAGCGTGCCCGCCAGCTTCGCCGCCGGGGCGTCCGCGGGCATCACGATCGTCGCGGCGATCTTGAGCCGCCTCGCCGCCCAGGCGACGCCCTGCGCATGGTTGCCGCTCGAAAAGGCGACGACGCCCCGCGCCCGCGCCGATTCGTCGAGCGCGGTCAGCCGGTGCCACGCCCCGCGGATCTTGAACGCCCCGACCGGTTGCAGCGATTCGGCCTTGAACGCGATGTCGACCCCCGCGACCGCGGCGACGTACAGCGGCGTCGGCGGCAGGATCGCGGCGACCTTGGCGGCGGCGTCCCGCACCCCCGCCCGCGTCGGCTGTCGCAAAATCGTCACACCTCATCTCCTCAACGGAACACCCGCTTTACACGGGGGTTGGTGGGTCTTATGTCGCCGCTTCCGCTGCCCCATGGGACTTCCAACCGCAAGGCAGCATTCTTCCGCCCACCGGCACCTGGAGGTCCCTTGAATTGCACAAGCATCATCGCGCGTTGGGGTTAGCGAACTCCTCTTCGACCGTCGCCGCCAGCGCGATTGTCATCGCTAAGTCCAATCCCGTTCAGCCGGTTACGCTGATCCGTCCGCACGCCGCAGCCCGTGCCGCCCGCTTCTTCGTCGAGAAGTTCCCGGGCCGTGCCATGTATGCGGTGAAGGCGAACCCGTCGCCCGATCTCCTCACGATCCTGTGGGAGAACGGCGTCACGCATTTCGACGTCGCGAGTCTCGCCGAAGTGCGGCTCGTGTCCTCGACGCTGCCCGGCGCGACGATGTGCTTCATGCACCCCGTCAAGGCGGAGGAAGCCGTCGCGGAGGCGTATCGCGTCCATGGCGTCCGGGTGTTCAGCCTCGATTCGATCGAGGAACTCGACAAGATCATGCGCGCGACGGGCAATGCGACCGACCTGACGCTGTGCGTCCGGCTACGCGTGTCGTCCGAACATTCGAAGCTCAGCCTCGCCTCGAAATTCGGCGCCGCCCCGCAGGAGGTCAAGGAACTGCTGTTCCGCGCCCGCCAGGCGGCGGATGCGCTCGGCATCTGCTTCCACGTGGGCAGCCAGGCGATGACGCCGCAGGCCTATGCCGATGCAATGGAGCGCGTCCGCGCCGCGATCGTCGAGGCGGCGGTGACCGTCGACGTCGTCGATGTCGGCGGCGGGTTCCCCTCGACCTATCCGGGAATGGAACCGCCCCCGCTCGAACGCTATTTCGAAACGATCCATCGCGCCTTCGAATCGCTGCCGATCAGCTATTCGGCGGAGCTCTGGGCCGAACCGGGCCGCGCGCTGTGCGCGGAATATTCCTCGCTGATCGTGCGCGTCGAGCGTCGTCGCGGGAACGAGCTGTACATCAACGACGGCGCCTATGGCGCGCTGTTCGATGCGGCGCACATCGGCTGGCGGTTCCCCGTCACGCTGCTGCGCGAACCCGAATCGACCGTCCGCGATCATCCGTTCAGCTTCTACGGGCCGACGTGCGACGACCTCGATCATATGACGGGGCCGTTCGAATTGCCCGCCGACGTCATGGCGGGCGATTATATCGAAATCGGCATGCTCGGCGCCTATGGTTCGGCGATGCGCACCGCGTTCAACGGCTTCGGCTCGGACGAAACGGTGATCGTCGAGGACGAACCGATGGCCAGCCTCTACACCGATGAGGCGCAAGAGGTCGCGTCGAACGTCGTAAAGCTGTAACAGCCACCAGCCAGACACATGTGTCGCCCCGGCCCACGCCGGGGCGCAACTGCGACCGTTCCGATCCCGGCCCCGGCCCTTGCCGGGGCGGTCGTGTTGACCGGAGATGATTGAATGACCGACACCCTGACCAAGACCGCCGGTGCCAACGCGCCGATCAACGACACCCGCAAGGCCGAACTGCTGTCGAAGCAGGTCAAGCATATCGACATCAAGAGCTTCGACGCGCGCCCGATCGTCGATGCGATGGCGGACATGAGCTTCACCAGCCGCGACCTCGGCCGCGCGACGAACATCTACAACCAGATGCTCGCCGACAAGGATTGCAGCATCTTCCTCGTCATCGCCGGGTCGACCAGCGCAGGCGGGTGCATGGACCTGTATGCCGAATTGCTGCGCAACAATATGATCGACGGCATCGTCGCGACCGGCGCGACGATCGTCGACATGGATTTCTTCGAAGGGCTCGGCCACAAACATTATCAGGCGCTCGAAGTGCCCGATGACGACACGCTGCGCTCGCTCTACATCGACCGCATCTACGACACCTATATCGACGAACAGCAGCTCCAGGATTGCGACTTCACGATCAACAAGATCGCGAACGAGCTCGAGCCCAAGGCCTATTCCAGCCGCGCGTTCATCCGCGAAATGGGCCGCTATCTCAGCGAACATGGCAAGAAGGACAACAGCCTCGTCAAGCTCGCCTATGAGCACGACGTGCCGATCTTCTGCCCGGCCTTCGTCGACAGCTCGGCAGGCTTCGGCCTCGTCAAGCATCAGGTCGACAATGCGAAGGCGGGCAAGCCCTATCTGATGATCGACGCGGTCGCCGATTTCCGCGAGCTGACCGAAATCAAGATCCAGGCCGGGACGACCGGGCTGTTGATGATCGGCGGCGGCGTGCCGAAGAACTTCATCCAGGACACCGTCGTCTGCGCCGAGATCCTGGGTCACGAGGATGTCGAGGTCCACAAATATGCGGTCCAGATCACCGTCGCCGATGTCCGCGACGGTGCCTGCTCCTCCTCGACGCTGCAGGAAGCGGCCAGCTGGGGCAAGGTGAACACCGGCATCGAACAGATGGTCTTCGCCGAAGCCGGTTCGGTGATGCCGCTCCTCGCCAGCGACGCCTATCATCGCGGCCTGTGGAAGGACCGTCCCGTCCGCAAATGGGGCGCGATCTTCGACCGGTAAGATTCGCGGCGTCGGTTGCACGACGCCCCTAAATCGGTCAGGCCTCTCCCGAAACCTTGGGGGAGGCCTTTTCGATGCATAGCGCAATCCTGCAGCCGGTCGTCGTGCTGATCGCCTGGACACTGGTGATGCTCGTCTGGATGCTCGCGACACGACTGCCCGCGATGGTCGCCGCGGGGGTAGACCTTGGCAGCTTGCGCGGCTCGAAACCTGCCGATGCCGATCGCGGGCCCCCCGCGACCGCGCAGTGGAAGGCGCATAACTACAATCATCTCCACGAACAGCCGGTGCTCTTCTACGCGGTGGCGATCGTGATCGCGCTCACCGGCACCGGCGACGGCGTCAACGCCTGGATCGCCTGGGCCTATGTCGCGCTGCGGATCGCGCACAGCCTGTGGCAGTCGCTCGTCAACACGGTGCGGGTGCGGCTTGCCCTGTTCCTGCTTGCGACGGTCGCGCTAATCGCATTGACGCTGCACGCGTCGCTGGCGGTGTTCTGATGGCGAAGGGCGACGTCTTCGAGCGCCACCGGCAACCCTGGACGACCGACGAAATCCAGAAGCTGCACACGCTGGCGAAAAAGGGGATGGCGCTGAAAGCCATCGCCAAGGCGCTGAAGCGCAGCGAGGAATCGACCAAGGATCGCGCCAAGGCGGATAATCTGACGATCGCCAAACTGCGCTGACGCGGCGGGGCGGTTACCTGAACAACCGTCGCAGATCGGTGTCGATCGATAACAGGCGATGGAGCAACGCTCCATGGCCGCCCTGCCCCGTCCGATGATCGTCGACCATCCGCGCGATCGCGGGCATCGCGAACCACCCGCTGTCGGCCAGCAGGCGTGACCGCGCCAGCCCCGCCAGCGCCTCCTCCTGCAAGACAGGCGGGGGACCGGCGGCGATCGTCAGTTCGGCAACATGCGCGCGTGCGATCACCTCGCGCGGCAGGTGCGACGCAAGCGCGCGCGCCAGCAGCCATCGTCGCCCGCCCCGGTGCCGCCACGCCGGCGGCAGGCTGGCGGCAAAGCGCAGCAATCGATGATCCAGCCACGGCGCCCGGATCGTGATATCATGCGCCCTCGCCGTCCGGTCGATCGCCGCCAGCGTATCGCCCGGCACCCGGATCGTCAGCTCGGCATCCAGCGCGCGATCGGTCGCCTCGACGAACGGTGACGCCAGCATCGCGGCGCGATAGCGATGCTCGGCCCGATGCCCGGCCAACATCTGTCGCGCATGATCGGTCAGCACGCTCATCCGCGCGCCTGCGTCGACGCCGCAACTCAGCCGTGCGACGGCATCGTCGCCGTCGATCGCCAGCGCCCCGATCCGGGCGTCGCGATTCAGCCATCCGAACAGCGACGCTCGCCAATCGCCCGGCAGGAGCCGCCGGACCCGCTCGTCGACCGCCAACCGCGCCTGCGCGGCGCCCGTCGCCAACCCGGCATCCAGTCCTGCGCCCGACAGCAGAACGCCCGCCTCCCCGGCGAGCGCGACGGTCATCGGATCGGTGGCACCATCGGTGCGGATGTGCCGATGCTCGGTCGCGAACCGCGCGACGATGGCGGCGACCGTCGCCTCCGGCACCGCTCCGCCGACCGACAATGTCCGCACCGCGCCCCGGCTCGTCTCCGCCATCAGCGCGACGACCGCGGCGCTGCCCAGCCCGCCCGACAACAGGACCCCCGGCGCCCCGCCCTCCCCGTCGGCGGGTGCCGCGTCGCGCACCGCCGTCCGCAGATGCGACAGCAGCGCGTCCGCAAGCTGTGGGACGCTCCCGCTCGCGCGACTAGTCCCGACATGCCACCAGCGTTCGGGGACGGCGGCGTCACGACCCCGGTCGATCGTCAGTCGATGCGCCGCCGCCAGCGTCGACACCCCGGCGATCAGGCTGGACTGATCGGGTGAATAGCCCAACCCCAGATAATCCTCGATTCCCACGACATCCGATGTGCGGCGCACCAGCGGATGTGCGACCAGCCCGGCCAGGGTCGAGGCGAAGGCGATCGACCCGTCGCTGAGTGCAGCATAATGAAGCGGCCTCGCCCCCAGCCGATCGCGCGCCAGAAAAAGCTGCCCTCGTTCCGCATCGTGGATCGCCAGCGCGAAGACACCCTCGATCCGGTCGAGCAGCGACGGGCCCCACCGCCGCCAGCCGTGCAGCAACGTCTCGCCGACAGCGACCGGTCCGACCGCATCGTCGGTCTCGGCCAGCTGACGGCGCAGCTCATGATGATTGTCGATCGTCCCATCCAGCACGATCGTCAGCGCCCCGACCGTCACGAATCCTGCAGCCGGACCCTGATGACCCAGCCCGACGCCTGCCGCCGTCCAGCTGCGCGCAACATCAGCTGACCGATGCCCTGCCTGCGCCCGGATCATCGCACCGATCCGCGCGGGGTCGACGGGCTTGGGCGTTCCGGCGTGAAAAATACCGGCGATCGCGGTCATCAGCGCGCGCCGGTCGTCCGGCTCACCGCCCGGTTCGCGATCGCCTCGATCGGTCCCGCCGCGGCCAGGAACCGGGCCATCGCCGCCCGCGGGTCATGCCCCGGCTCGATTTCGGCCGACAGGTGGATCGCCACCGCGCGTCGGTCGCCGCCGATCAGATTGGCCATCATCGTCGCGATCTTCACACGCTTTCCATCCGCCGTCGTCACGTCGCCAAGGCGATACCATGTCGCGACGATCCGCTCCACCGGGCCGGGCGCGGCGATCCGCATCACGCTGCCCCCGTCCAGCGGCGGCAGGTCGGCGACCCGCAACCAGCGCCCTTCCCCGCTCAGCACGCCGATGCCGTAACCCACGATTTCCTTCCCCGATCGCTGGCTGCCATAAACGACGATCGCCAGATCGACCGCATCACGGCCATCGGTGTAGCGACCGAACAACCGATGATCGGCACCGGGATAGGTGGGGAACCACGGCGCCCGCACACTCACCGGCGCGCGCCGCCACCCCGGTACATCGGGCAGCGTGATCTGCGCGGGCAAAGCCACGGCCTGGCCAGCGCGCACGGTCGCCCACAGCGGAAAACTGCCTGCCACCATGATCGTCAGCAATGCCGCCACCGGCAAGGCCAGGCGGTGCCGTACAGCTTTATCGATCGCGCCCGGATCGAAGGCGGGGGCATCGGCGGGGCGATCGAACCAGCGCCACCCAAGGGCCAGCACCCCCGCCATCACCAGCCCGAAGAATACCCAGCCGTAGACGATGTGATCGAACCCGGTCGCCGCCTCGACGGTGGTCAGGTCGGCGACCCAGATCGTCGCGAAAGCCCGGACGCCATTGGCGAGCACGGGCACGATCAGCGCCACCGCCATGAACGCCGCGCGGCGTCGCCACGATGTGAAGCAGACCGCGCAGACCAGGACACCGAACGCCAGCATCGCTATCACGAATTTCGTGCCCGAACACGCTTCGGCCACCTCGAAATAATAACGGCCCGCGTGGATCATCACCCCGTTCGACGTCGCCGGAATGCCGACGAGGTCGAGCAGCGGCATGATGATGGCCACCGTCACCTGCTGCAATGGCGGTTCCAGCCATTCGCCGAAGGGGACGAGGAACAGCGCATAAACGATCGGAAAGGCCAGTCCCCGCGCCACCACCGGCCCCAGGATCGTGACGACCGCCCCCTGCAGCATCAGGACGACCCCGAACTGGCGCGCGAAGGCGACCGATCCCGCCGCCCCCATCAGCCAACCGATCCCGCCCACCGCGACCAGCGCCAGCCCAGGCCACCAGCCTGTCGGCGCCAATTGCGCCAGCTCACCGCGCCGCTGCCACACCAGCCAGCCGATGATCGGCGCGATCAGAAAACAATGGCCATAGGTCGACGCGGTCCACCACACGCCGATCATACGGGCGACATCGGACGAATAGGCGATCAGCATGACCGCCGCAACGATGCCCAGCGTGGCGGCATACCGCCGCCAGGTCGCCTCGCCCCGCCCGAGCGCGACGGGCGCGACCGTCGTCGTCACCGGTCGATCCCGAGCAGGGCATCGAGCGGCGCCAGCCGTGCCGCCCAGTCGTACCGCGCCAGCACCTGTGCGCGCGCCGCGGCGCCCAGCGTTGCCGCCGCCGCCGCGTCGTCGATCAGCGCGCTCACCGCCGCGGCATGGTCTGTGGCAGTATCGGCAATGCGGATCGTCCCGCGATGATCGATCCCCTGCGCGGCATCGGGCGAGGCGACGACCGGGCGCGCCATCGCCATCGCTTCCAGCACCTTGTTCTGGATGCCGCGCGCCAGATGCAGCGGCGCGACGCACACGGTGGCCGCTGCCAGCCATCCGCGGACATCGTCGACGGTCCCCGTCACCATGCAGGTGGGGCCCGCCAGCGCCCTGACCGCGGCGGTCGGCGCTCGTCCAACGATCGCGAACCGTGCGGCGGGATGCGTCGCCACGATCAGCGGCATGACGTCGCGCGCGAACCACGTCACCGCATCGACGTTCGGGCGATAATCCATCTGCCCGGGGAAGACGATCAACGGGCCGGGTTCGTCGACCGGCTGAAACGTAGCGGCAGGATCGAACACCGTCGCATCGATCCCGTTTTCGATCGTCCGGATATCACCGGTCGCCCCGCCATCGCGGAACAGCTGCGCCTCGGCATCGCTGACGAACAGGCTGGCGCGAACCCGGGTCGCGACCGCGCGTTCGAACGCGGCCAGCAACCGCGCCTCGCGTCGCATCAACCACCGCATCACGGGGGTGCCCCGATCGGCGAAGCCTGCGAATTTGGCGGAATCGACATCGCCGAAATCCATGATGACCGGTGGCCCGCTCGTCGGCAGATATTGCGCCATCTGCCCCGAAAAGACGTAGATCGCATCGATCGGCTGCAGCGACAGTCGCTTCCGAACCGCCTCCGTCATCGTCGGTTCGGCAAAGGCCGCCAGCGATACCGATCGTCGCGAAGCCAGCGCCTGGATCGCAGCAACCGCTTTCGACTTGGTCCGCGGCACGATCGTCACGCTGGCGAGGCCGGAGGCGAGATCGGCGGGCACCATCCGATCGCCCGGATGATCGGCAAAGGCGATCAGATGGACCCGCGCCCGCGCCATCATGTGGCGCAGGATATGGTAACTGCGGATCTTGTCACCGCGATCGGGGGGATAGGGCGCCCGATGCGCGAGGAAGAGGATATCGGTCATCCCAGCCCCCGCGCGATCCACGGCCCGATCATCGTCGCGACGGGGAGGGGCAATCGCTGCCACATCGCGACCATCGCGGCGAATTTCGGGTTCTGCGGATTGATCTCGCGCGCGGGTCCATCGCTCTTTTTCGCGTAGATCAGCGGCGTCGGTGCGAAACCCCATGTCTTCTTGTACGCGGCGGCACCGGTCCCGACCTTCGACCGACCGAAGTCGAAGCGGGTACAGCCCCGCGCCTGGGCATGCCGCATCAACGTGAAATACAGATGATCGTTGGTCCGATATTCGCGCGCCCGACGCGTCCCGCCACCCCAATAGGGATATACGGTGCCGTTGAAATAGAGCGACAGGACGCTCGACAGCGCGCGCCCGTCATGCCGCGCGATCAGAATGTCGGCGTCCAGTTCGCCGAGCACCGCGGCGAACAGCGCCTTGGGAAACACGGGGGACCCCAGATTGCGCACCGATTCGGCATAGATCGCATAATGTGTCGCCAGATCGCTCGCCGTACCTTCACCGGGCCGCGTATCGACGCCAAAGCCGATGCTCTTGCGGATTTCGGCGCGCTGGCGTTTCGGGATCGCCTTCAGCTCCGCCTCGTCACTGTCCGCCAGATCGCGTACGAACCCGACATAGGTCGTGGCGTCGGGGGTCCATCCCGTCGGCACCGGGCCGCCGCGCAGTTCGACGACGGGACAGTAGATCCGCTGCCCCAGGTCCCAGACCGCGGCGGCAAGCGCCTCGACCCCATCGCCCAGGATTCCGCCATCGACCGCGAACCCTGCCGACACCAGCGCCTTGCCGAACAATCGCGATCGCATCTCGGTCAACGGCAGCACGCCGACGATCGCACCGTCGCTCCGTTCGGCGACCAGATAGCGCGCGCGCTGGCGACAGCCGCGCTCGACCGCGCGACTCCATCCGGTCAGGTGGAACGGCGTCGCGCCGGGGGTCCGACGCACGAAATCGTCGATCCGGATCGCGATGGCGGGATCGCCGATGTCGGCCTCCCGCACGCCGACCGATCCAAACGGCGACGGCATCGTCACAGCAGCGACGCTTCCCGCGCGACGACCGCGTCGACCCGTCCCCAATCATGCCGCCCGATCAATCCGCGCAACTTGCCCGCCATCGCGCCTAGCCGGGTATAATGGCGCAACGACGATTTGAACGGCGCCCCGGCGACCCGCGGCTGGTCGGGATCGACCTCCCACGGGTGAAAATAGAACATCGCGCCATGATGATCGGCGTTGACCTGCCGCACGGCGAAATCGGTGATCGCGGCGGGCAGCAGGCGAAAGAATCCGCCCCCCGTCGCCATCCGCCGCCCCGCGACTTCGGCCACCGTCACCGGCACCTCGATCAGCGCGTGGTCGGCGAGCGGGCGGAAAGCGTATCGCGGGGCGTCCCGCCACCCATAATGGTCATGCCGCACCGGCGCGACGCTCGACGAATAGGTATAGCCCGCCTCGGCGAGTTCGGCATGCGCCCAGGGCGTTCGCTGGTCGATCGAGAAACTCGGCGCACGATAACCGGTGATCCGCTGCCCCCCCGCATCCTCCAATGCCGCGCGCGTCTGCGCCAGGTCGGCGCGGAACCGCGTCGCATCCATCGTAAAGACGCGCTGATGATCCCAGCCATGGCTGGCGATCTCATGCCCTGCCTCGACGATCGCGCGAATCAGCGCGGGGTGACGATGCGCCACCCAGCCCAGCGTGAAGAAGGTCGCCTTGACCCCGGTCTCCGCGAACAGGTCGAGCACCGTGCGCGTATTGTCGACGACGCGCGGGGCATAGCTGTCCCAGTCGGCCTTGCGGATCGTCGTCTCGAACGCTCCGACCTGGAAATATTCCTCGACGTCGACCGACAGGCCGTTGATCACCGGGGGCGGTGCGTCGCGATCACGCCGCATCATCCCACGCCGCGGCGCCCTTGATCGGAGCATAATCACTCTGGCGGTCATCGACCGAGGCCAGACCCGGCGGCGGGCCTTTTCCTTCGCCTTCGACCCAATCGACCAGCAACGTCAGCACCCGGCGCAGCGCGGCATCCTGCTGCTCGATCCGCGCTTCCAGAGCCGCCAGGCGTTCGTGGTCGATCGATGGGGCGACGGCAGTCGGCTCGCTCTCCGCCATCCCGTCGTCGGTCGTGTCTTCGGTCGGGGAAACGCCCGCGTCGTCTGACGTCGCATGAACGATATCGGCGGCATCGACACTATCATTGGTGTCATCGGCATCGACGTCCGCGTCGGTTACATCGGTATCGATCGCATCGACATCCGCGACAGCCTCATCACCATCCCCCACCGGCATGATCCATCCGTTGGCGGAGTCGACGCTGGCGGCGTGCATTTCGGTGTCAGTGACATCCGGCGTCTGATCGGCATCAGCCAGCAGCCATCGGGCAGTACGCGGCACGAAGGTAGTCGCCTCTTCGCCGAGCAAATCGGACGACACCGAAGGGGCAGGATCGACGGCCACTTCGACCGCGTCATTTAGCTGTTCCGCTTCGACCGCATCATCCGCCTCGTGCGACTCAACCGGGTCGACGGTCGCGGGCGCGCGCGCCCGATCGATCGCCAGCATCGGCAGATCGGCATGCAGATCGCGCAGAACCTGGCGCACGACACGCCCGTCGATCAGCGACACGTTCTCGACCGCGGCGTGGAGCATCACGCGCCCCGCCAGCTGGTTCAGCCGCCGCGGCACGCCGTCGGACCCGCGGAACAGCGCCTCGAACGCATCGTCCGCGAAATCGGGATTGCCCGTCCACCCGACCATCGTCAGTCGATGCGCGATGTAATCGGCGACCTCATCGGCCTCCATCGGATCGAGGTGATGGATCGCGATCACCCGCTGGCGCAATTGTTCGAGCCGGTCGGACCCGTGCAACCGGTCGCGGAATTCGGGCTGGCCTAGCAACACGATCTGCAACAGCGCATGGCCACCCGCCTGGAAATTGGACAGCATCCGCAATTCCTCGAGCGCGGACACCGGCAGCGCCTGCGCCTCGTCGACGATCAGCAACGTCCGCCGCCCCGTCCGCGCGACCGCATGCAGCCCGCGTTCGATCACGGTCAGCAACTGCGCCTTGGTCAATCCGTCCGGATCGACGCCCAGCGCGGTCGCGACGATCCGCAACAGGTCGTCCGCCTCGATCGCGGTCGATACCAGCTTGATGACGTTGAGCGCCGCCGGATCGAGATGGTCGGTCAGATGCCCCATCAGCGTCGTCTTGCCCGCGCCGATATCGCCGGTGATGACGATGAAACCCTCACCCTGCGCCAACCCATAGCCCAGATATGCCATCGCCTTGCGGTGCGTCGCGGTTTCGAACCAGAAATGCGGGTCGGGCGTCAGCCGGAACGGGCGACCGGTCAATCCGAAATGTTCTTCGTACATCGCTGAAACCCTCAGAACGAATAGCGCGCGGCAAGCTGTGCCTGCGCGGACCAGACCGTGTCGACGTCCGCCGCCTTGAACGAATAGACGCCCAGCCCCGCGTTGGTCGACAACCGGCCGAACGCGTGGCCGTAATTCGCGCTGGCGCCATAGGACCAGACACCGCCCGACGCCGCGATGCCGGGGTCGTAGTAATTGACGAACACATTGCCGTCGACCTGCGACACCGGCGACAGCGACCGGCTGGCGAAGCCTTGCGCGTAATAGCTCTGGTCCTCGACCGCATAGAGCGTGACGCCCGGCGTCCCGTTGTTGCCGTACAGACGCCGGTTGGCATAGCCCGCCCCTGCGCCGAACGTCGTGCGCCCGCGCGTCGCGCTCAGGATCGCGTCGATGCCGCGCGACCGGTAGCTGGCGGTGGAGATCGACTGGAACACATCGTTCAGGCACCCGCCCGGCGCATCGCCGCTCGTCCCGAAGACACAGCCATTATATTGCTGGGTAAAGCTGTCGCGCGCCGCGATGAAGCTGGTCGGCAACTGGCTGACGCCGTTGCGCAGCTGTTGCCCGAACGTCGTCACCTGATCGTACAGCTGCGCGCCCACGCCCACCGACGGGGAGACGCGATAGCTCAGCGACCCGGTATAGCTCACCGATCCATAACGTTTGCCGACATGCGCCTCCGCATTCACCCGCGTGTTCGGGCGCCAGACGACGCCCGCATCATAATAGACCCCGTCGGTGCGATAGGTGATCTGGCGCGGGCCGGCATCGTTGGTAACGAAGCGGCCGTTCGCATCGACCGCCGCCGTCCCCGCCGCGGTCAGCACGGGCGATTTCTGGCTGGTCTCGACCCGTTCATAGCCGACGCCCGCGGTCACCGCGACATAGGGCGACACCGGCAACAGCACATCGCCTCGCGCCCGATAGCCCTCGTACCGCTGCTTCAGCTGGCCCGCATCGTCGCGGTCGTACCCCGCGCTCGCGGTCACGCCGACGGGCAGGACGGTGCCGGGCGCGACCCCCGCGGTGACCCCGGCGGACTGGCTGACCGAATCATCGTAGTAATCGAGCCGCGGCTGTCCGGCGGCGACCCCGGTGCCGCCATTGGGGGTTTCGACCTTGGTATAGCCGATCTGATAGCTCGCCCCGATCGCGACCGGCCCGGCGTGCGTCGCCAGCGTCGGTCCGGCATAGACCGCATAGACCTGGCTGATGTTGTCGACGTTACCGACCAGATTGCCCGGTGCCGACCCGCGGATGTCCGCGCGGCTTCGCGTCGCCAGGCCGCCTGCCTGCAGCGTGAGCGTCGGCGTCGCCTTGAACGCGACCTGCGCCAGCCCCGACTGGATATCCTCGTCGCCGACGTTCTTGCCCCAGCCGATCCGGCGCTCGTAGCGATAGGAGAGTTGCGCCGACGTCCGGTTGGTGGTCGCCGAGACATCGGCCCCCACCGCCACCGTCGAATAGGTCAGCACGTCGCCACCGTTCAGGTCGGCGTACAGGCTCTGTCCCACCTCGACATAGGGCACCACCGCCACGCGGCGGCTCTGCGCCATGGCCGGGGCCGCCAGCGCGACCGGGGCGATCGCGCCGACCAGCAACGCGGCCAATATCGTCGAACGGGTCACTTCGCGGTCTCCTGACCATAATAGCTGCCGAAACGCTGGCCACCGGGGACGAACGACACTGCGTTGATGGCGAGCGAGATATGTTCGCAGGCGTCGAGCAGCCCGACCGCCTGTTTCAGGTCGCTTTCGGGGGTCCGGTCCGCCCGGACGATCAGCATCACCTGACCGACCAGCATCGCCAGCACCGACGCGGGCGACGCGGCGAGCGCGGGGGGCGAATCGAAAATGATGATGCGCCGCGGATTGGCCGACAGCAGCCGCGCCAGCACGGTGCGGGTCCGCGCACTCGCGAGCATTTCGGTATCGGTCGCCATCTTCGTGCCTGCAGGCAGGATCGACAGACCGCCGACATCGGTGCGGATCACGAGCGATTCGACGTCGATGTTGCTGTCGGCCAGCGCATCGAGCAGCCCGGGGCTGTCCGCGAGCCCCAGCTGCGCCAGCACGTCGGGCTTGGCGAAATCGGCATCGACCAGCAGCACTTCGGTATCCCGCTCCGCCGCCAGCGACAGCGCCAGATTGACCGCGCAGAATGTCTTGCCCTCGCCCGGCTTGGCCGAACAGACCAGCACGGTGCGCGCCTTGTCCGCATTGCCCCCGTCGGCGATCCTCAGGCCCGTTATCAGCAACTGCCGCTTCACCAGGCGAAATTCCTCCGCCAGCGGTCCGACCGGGGCGCCGGGCACGATCATTCCCGACCGGGCGAGCATGCCGCGGTCGATCATCGCGATGTCGGTGAGTTCGGGCGTCTCGTAGAAATTGGGCGGCAGTTCCTCGCCCACCGCCGCGCGCAATTCCGCCGGAATCGCCAGAAACGTCGGATCATCGTCGATCGCCGCTTCCTCGACCGCTGGCGGGCGTACGACGGGCTGCTCCGCTGGCGGCACTGGGGCCCGCTCGTCGAACGCCGACGCCACCGGGGGCACGTCACCGATGGGCTCGTGCGGCTGACGGGCATGCGCGGCGAAGTCATAGACGCGCGACGCCCGCTCCAGCAGCGACGCATCGCGGCGGGGCTTGCGAACCAGCGAGGGGTCGGGCTTCATCATCATATCGTCCTCGTCCCGCCCTATGCCGCCATGCCGCGCTGGAGCACCTCGACGCCCAGCAACAACCCATAGGTCGCGGCCAGCGCGGCGGTGCCGCCCAGGAACAGCTTGAACCGTTTGGCGCGATGATCCGCCTGGGCGCGCGTCACGACTTCGCCGATCGATCCGATCACGGGCATTCCCGTCGCCTTTTCCAATTTCGTGCCGATCGCGAACGTGCCACGCAATTGCCCCAGCCCGAACGCCGCACCGACCCCCGCGCCGAGACCGACGATCAGCACCCCGGTCAGCAACAACATGCGGTTGGGGGCGACCGGCGCACGCGGCGCGGTCGGCGGATCGATCACGTTGAACTTGACGTTGTCGGTCGCGGTCTGGGCCTGCCCCTGCCGCGCGATCTGTTCGCGCTGGGTCAGCAGTTGGTCGTACTGGTCCTTCAGCACCTGATAATCGCGGTCGATCTGCCCCTGTTCGGCGGCGACACCCGGATCCGCGGCCAGCTTCGTGGTCAGCTGGTCCAGATCGCCCTGCAACTGCGACTTGCGAATGCGCAGGCTGGCGACGGTTGCCTGCCGGTCGGTGACCATCGACTGGAGCGAGGCATAGGCGGGGTTGGGCGTGCTGCCCGCGGCGGACCCGCCGACCAGCGGTTCGCTGCGCGCCGCTGCCTGCGCCGCGGCCATCTGGCTGCGCAGCGCGACGACGTCTGGGTGGTTTTCGGTATAGCCCCGCGCGCGCGCGTCGGCCAATTGCCCCTGGATCGCAGCGAGGCGCGCGCGGGCGGGTCCCGCCGCAGCCGCGCTGCCGCCGACGCCGGGCACGGTCGGCGGGGTCGCCGCCATCTGTCCCTGGATCGCGGCAAGCCCCGACTGGGCCGCCGCCAGGTCGCTGTCGACCTGCGCCATCTGCGTCCGTGCGGCGCTGATCCGATCGCTGACCGTCCCCGTGCCGGGCAGCGATCCCAGATACTGGTTCTGGAAATCAGCGCGCTTCGTTTCGGCATCGGCGAGCTGGCTTTGCAGCGTATCGAGCTGTTTGTTGAGGAAATCGACGCTTTGGGTCGTCTGGCGGCGATCCCCGGCCAGATTCTGCTCGACGAAGATGTCGATCAGCTTTTGCGTGATGTCGCGGGCCAGCTTCGGGCTCGCCGCGGTCGTCGTGATCTCGAACAGATTATCCTGCTGTGCGGTCACCTTGATGTTCTGCGCCAGCCCGGCGACGCGATCGGCGATGTCGCGCGGGCTCGATACGGTGTTGGCCAGATCGGTGCCGCGCACGACCTTTTCCAGGTTCACCGCCGACACCAGCGTCTGGCGGATCGTATCGACATCCTTCTGCGCGCTCTGCGGCGGCGTGTTCATCGCGGTCGGCAGGATCGTGTTCATCTGGACGAAGATGCGCGCATGCGATTCGTACCGGCTCGGCATCTGCGACACCACCAGCCAGCCGAGCACGCACACGCCCCACGCCACCGCCAGCGCCAGCCAGCGGCGGCTCCAGATCGCATGCAGCGCCAGTCGCCCCTCGTCATAGATGCCGTTCACGCGAATTCCCTCAGAACATCGATTCGGGGATAATGATGACGTCACCCGGTTCCAACCGAACATTGGCCGACGAATCGCCCTTTTTCAGCAGGTTGGAGATCTGCAGCGCATATTCGCGGCTCTTGCCGGTATCCCGGTCGTACCGGACCAGCTTCGCCTTGTTCCCCGCCGCATATTGGCTCAGCCCGCCGACCGCGATCATCGCATCGAGCAAGGTCATGTTCGCGCGATACGGGATCGAGGCGGGCTTTTCGGTCGCCCCCACGACGCGGATCTGCTGGCTGCCGGTGCCGGAGAAATTCTCGACGATCACCGACACGATCGGGTCCTTGATATATTCGCTCAGCGCCCGCTTCATGTCGGCGGACAGCATCGCCGGGGTCTTGCCGACCGCGGGCATGTCGTTGACGAGCGGGGTCGTGATCCGGCCATCGGGGCGAACCTGCACCTTCGCCGACAGTTCGGGATTGCGCCACACGAAGATGTTCAGCTGGTCGAGCGGCCCGATGACATATTCCTCACCCGGCTGTTCGCGCGCGGTGACATAGGCCGCCGACGGCAATTCCGCCGTCGGTCCCGACGCACAACCGGTCAGGGCCGATGCCGCGGCACCCAGCGCAAGGAAAGAACGGACGATAGTCCCGGCACGCATATCGATCTCCTGTCGGGTCACACCATATTCGACGCACCCGTGGCTCCGATCGGCTATGCGCGGGAGAGGTGAATATAGCGTTAGTAACGCTTTAGCCGACCAGCTCCACCGCGGGCGGATGCCCCAGGAACCCCGCCGGGCTGGCGGATGCACCATAGGCGCCCGCCAGGAATATTGCGATCAGATCGCCCGGTGCGGCAGGCGGCAGCGCGATCCGGTCGCCCAGCCGATCGAGCGGGGTGCAGAGCGGTCCGACGACCGACACCGTCTCGGTCGGCTCGGCGTCGATCGCATGCGCTAGCGCCAGCGGATAGTTGCGGCGCACCACGGTGCCGAAATTGCCGCTCGCCGCCAGCTGGTGGTTCAGCCCGCCGTCGGTGATCAGGAACGTCTCGCCGCCACTATCCTTGCGATCGACGATCCGGGTCAGATACACCCCCGCCTCCGCGACCAGCCACCGCCCCAGCTCGATCGCGAACCGCGACCGCCCGAGCGCGCCCGATCGCCGCGCGAGCCGATCGGCCAGCGCCGCGCCGATCCGTTCGATATCGAGCGACACGTCGCCCGCGAAATAGGGCACCCCGAACCCGCCGCCCAGATTGATCAGCGGCGCCGCGGCGCCGCCTTCCTCGACCAGCCGTTCGGCCAGGTCGATCGTCGCGGCCTGCGTGTCGATGATCGCCTGGGGGTCGAGCGCCTGGCTGCCTGCATAGATGTGGAGCCCGCGCCAGTCGGCACCGCCCGCGACGATCGTGCGGATCAGCGCCCCTGCGCGCGCCGCATCGACCCCGAACGGCGACGGTCGTCCCCCCATCCGCATCCCGCTCCCGCGCAATTCGACATCGGGGTTTACGCGCACCGCCAGCCGCGGGACGATGCCGATCCGCGCCCCGATCCCCAGCGCGCGCGCCGCTTCCCCCTCCGATTCGACGTTCAGCGTCGCGCCCGCGCGGATCGCGGCGTCGAGTTCGTCGTCGCGCTTGCCCGGCCCTGCGAAGCTGATCGCTGCGGCGGGCTTCACCGCCATCGCGGTCGCCAGTTCGCCCCCCGATGCGACGTCGAGCCCGTCGACCAGCGGTGCGATCGCGGCGAGCAGCGCGGGCAACGGATTGGCCTTGATCGCGTAATGGAGATCGATGCCCGCGAACGCGGCGCGAAACCGCGCGATCCGGGACGCGACGATGCCGCTGTCATAGACGAAGAGCGGCGTGTCGCCCGCCTGCTCGACCCAGTCCGCCGCGCGGCGCCCGGCGATGGTCAGCACCGACTGGTCGGCAAATTCCGGCGGCACCGGGCCCATCGGCTTCATGGCGTTACCCCCGCGCGGATCGCCGCACGATCCAGCTTGCCATTGGCGTTGCGCGGCAGGTCGCTGTGCCATTGATACCGGGCGGGCTGCATGAAGCTGGGCAACACCGTCCGCAACCGCGCGCGCAGCGCATCCTCCTGCGCCGCATCGCCCGCCACCGCGACGACGATCGCCTGCCCCAGCCGCGCATCGGGAATGCCCATCGCCAACGCCGCGCGCACCTCGTCACCAGCCAGCACCGCCTCCTCGATGTCGAGCGGGCTGATCCGGTTGCCCGCCGATTTGATCATCTCGTCGTCGCGCCCGACGAAGCGGAACAGTCCGTCCGCCCCCTCGATCACGGTATCCCCCGACCATACCGCCATGCCCGCATGCGCTGCGGACGCAGGCGCAGGCCGGAATCGCGCGGCGGTGCGATCGGGGTCGCGCCAATAGCCGTGCGCGACCAGCGGCCCGGCATGGACCAGTTCGCCCGGCGTTCCCACCACACGCGTCCCGTCGGGCGCCACCGCCATCACCTCGGCAAAGGGGATCGCCCGCCCCATCGAATCGGGATGCGCGTCGATCAGATCGGGCGCAAGATAGGTCGACCGGAACGCTTCGGTCAGCCCGTACATCGCATAGACGTCGGCACGCGGAAACCGCGCGCGCAGTTCGCGCACCAGCCGCGGCGTCAGCGCGCCGCCCGAATTGGTCAGTCGCCGCAGCGTCGCCGCGGTAGCCGGGGGCCAATCGGCCTCCAGCAGTTGCACCCACAGCGGCGGCACCCCGGCCAGCGTCGTCGCCTCGACCCGCTCCACCGCCTTCACGACATCGCGCGCGGTCAGATAATCGAGCGGCGCGACCGCCGCCCCCGCCATCCAGGTCGAGAAGAGCTGGTTCTGCCCATAATCGAACGACAACGGCAACACGCCGAGCACCCGGTCCTGAGGATCGAGGCGCAGATAATGCGCGACCGACACCGCGCCCAGCCAAAGATTGGCATGGCTCAGCATCACCCCCTTGGGCCGCCCGGTCGATCCGGAGGTATAGAGGATCGCGGCGAGCGCATCGGTGTCCGCCAGCTGCGGCCCCAGGCCCGCTCCCGATAACGGCACGTCGGCATCGACCGTCACCGTGCAGCCCGCCGGTACGTCGCCCGCCGCAAGCGTCCCCGCCCGCGCGGCCTGGGTCACCAGCGCGATCGCCCCGCTGTCCGCCAGGATATGCGCCACCTGCGCGCGCCGCAGCGCCGGGTTGATCGGCACGTGAACCAGCCCCGCGCGCGCCACCGCCAGCGGCAGGACGCAGGCCAGCCGTGTCTTCGGCAACCAGCTCGCCACCCGCTCGCCGGGCACCGGATATCGTGCCTTCAGCCACCCGGCGACCGCGCCGACCGCCGTCTCCAGCTCGGCAAAGCTCCACCGCCCCGCACGATCGATCAACGCGACCGCGTCCGCCGCGCCGCGTGCGCAATGGTCGATCGGTTTCGGAACGGGGTCGAGCGGCACCATCATGCGCCTCCATAGCGCGGATGTTGCCGAATTCACCCCCGCGCTTTACGGCGCACACCTCATGCAACCGTTCAGGGCTGTCGATTTGCTTCCCGAAGGAAAGAACCAGGTCGAACAGACCGTCCGGGCCACGCTGGCCGATATCCTCGGCATCGCGGCGGATCGTGCCGCGGCGTTTACCGATACGACCCCGTTGTTCGGCGCGCTGCCCGAACTCGATTCGATGGCGGTCGCCAGTGTGCTGACCGAATTGGAGGATCGGCTGGCGATCCTGATCGAGGATGACGAGGTCGATGGCGACATGCTCGAAACCTTCGGATCGCTCGTCGCCTTCGCCGCGCGCAAGGCGCTGGTCTGATCGCCGCCGCCATGACCGGCGGCCCGTGCATCGATCATTATGACTGGCCCGGCGGGCGCGAAACGCTGTTGCGGTTCGGGTCGGGGCCGCCGCGCGTTTTCCTGTCGCTGCCATTGTTCGAGGAATATAATCGCACCCGCGCCTTCGGCGTGACGCTGCTGCGCGCGCTCGCCGACCGCGGTATCGGCGGTCTGCTGCCCGACTGGCCCGGCACCGGCGACAGCATCGTTCCGACGCGCGATGCGACGCTGGCGGCGATGCGCGCCGCCTACGGAGCGCTCGTCGCCGCCCATCCTGGTATCGTCGGTCTTAGCATCCGCAGCGGCGCGTTGATCGACGGCGATGCCCCGGTCGCGGGCCGGTGGCAGCTGTCGCCGATATGGGGCAATGATCTCGCCCGCGAACTCGATCGCCAGACTTCGGCGGACGGGACGATCGGAGGCAACAGCCTATCTCGCTCCTTGCTGGACGCCTTGACCGCCGCGCAGCCGGGCGCCGCGCGCATCGTCCGGCTCGATTCGGATCCCCGCCCCGCCGACCTGACGGTGGCGGGGTCGCCGCTCTGGCGACGCGCCGAACCCGGCAACGATCCCGACCTCGCCGCGCGATTGGCGGACGATATCGCGACCTGGATCGACCGATGCGCCGGGTGATCGCCTTTCCCTGCGGCGGCGATACGCTCATCGGCTCGCTGGATGCGGCATCGGGATCGACCGGGCTGGTGATCGTGTCCGGCGGCAACGAAGTGCGCGTGGGCGCCCATCGCGGCATGGCGCAACTCGCCGCCGATGTCGCCGCCGCGGGCTATCCGGTCTTTCGGTTCGATCGCCGCGGCATCGGTGATTCGACCGGCACGAACCGCGGCTTCCTGTCGAGCGCGGACGATCTGGCCGCGGCGGTCGCCGGCTTTCGGCGGGAGGCGCCCCAGATCGACCGCATCGTCTCGTTCGGCAATTGCGATGCGGCCAGCACGCTGGCGCTGTTCGGGCGGGCGGCGGGGATCGAGCGCGTATTGCTCGCCAATCCCTGGATCGTCGAGGATCGCGACGACCTGCCGCCCGACGCCGCGATCCGCGCGCGCTATGCCGCCCGGCTGCGCAGCCCCGCCGCCTGGCTGAGGCTCGCGCGCGGCGGAGTCGATCTGGCGAAGCTGGCGCGCGGGATCGTCAAGCTGGCCAGGCGAACGCCGTCAGATCCCGACGGTCTGGCGGCTCGGGTGCTCGCCGCCATCGACCGATGGGGCGACGATGCGTCGATCATCCTGGCACGAGGGGACGCGACCGCGATCGCCTATCGCGCCGCCGCGTCACGATCGACGACGCGCACCGTCACGCTCGACACCGATTCGCACAGTTTCGCGCGGGACGCGGACCGCATCGCGTTACGCGACGCGGTCATCGATGCCTTGAGGCGCTGACGCTGCGCGGGTCACTCCGCCGCGACGGCCATCTCCGCAAACTCGGCCGCCGCCAGGAACCGTTCGGCATCCAGCGCCGCCATGCAGCCGGTGCCCGCTGCGGTCACCGCTTGCCGATAGATTTTATCCGCCACGTCGCCGCACGCGAACACGCCCTCGACGCTGGTCCGCGTCGAGCCGACCTCGACCGCGATATAGCCGTCCGAATCGAGCGCCAGATGCCCGCGGAACAGCTCGGTCGCGGGATGATGCCCGATCGCGACGAAGCCGCCATCGACCGCCAACCGGCTGTGCTCGCCCGTCACCGTATCGCGCAGGTCGAGCGCCACCAGCCCGGCGTTGCCGCCGCCGTCGATGAATTCGCGCACTTCCGCGTTCCAGATCATCGTGATGTTGGGATGCGCGAACAGCCGGTCCTGCAGGATCTTTTCGGATCGCAGCGAATCGCGGCGATGGATCAACGTCACGTCGTCGCTGTGGTTGGTCAGGTACAGCGCCTCCTCGACCGCGGTGTTGCCGCCGCCGATCACCGCCACCTTCTTGCCGCGATAGAAGAACCCGTCGCACGTCGCACACGCGCTGACGCCCTTGCCCTTCATCGGTTCCTCGCTGTCGATCCCCAGCCATTTCGCCTGGGCGCCGGTCGCGATCACCAGCGTGTCGCCTTCATAGACATCGCCGCTGTCGCCGGTCAGCCGGAACGGACGCTGGGTCAGGTCGACCTGGGTGATCGTATCCCACATCATCGTCGTGCCGACATGCTCGGCCTGCGCCTGCATCTGTTCCATCAGCCACGGCCCCTGGATCACGTCGCGGAAGCCGGGATAGTTTTCGACATCGGTCGTGGTGGTCAGCTGGCCGCCGGGCTGGATGCCCTGCACGACGATCGGCTTCATGCCAGCGCGCGCGCCGTAGATGGCGGCGGAAAGCCCCGCGGGGCCGGAGCCCAGGATCAGCATGCGGGTCGAGTGTGTGGTCATGATCGGATATCCTGCGAATCGAACCGCCGATCTAGGGCCTCGCGCCCGCAAATTGAACCATCTGCGTGCAACCTTTGCCTATCGCGTCGATCCCCAGTCCCACAGCCCGTCCGACCATGCCCGCACCGATGCGGCCTGGGCATCCAGCCCGCGATACATCGCGTGGCGGTAATAGCCCTGCCAGACGGTCGTATCGAGCATGACGAGCAGGATCAGCGCGATGACGATCCACCCGAACGGACCCGTCCGATCCGGCCTCGGCCTGCGCCGGTCGGTCGTCCGACGCTCGTCCCCGGCATAGGCGGGATAGCGCGACACGCGCCGGTCGGTGCCGTGTCGCCGTTCCCTGCCGAAATGATACGCCATGCGCACAATCTACCCTCGCGGGTACGACGATAGGCGATAACCGGTTGCCGAAACGTAAAAGCTGGAAAAAAATCGCGAGTGGTAGCGAAGGAGGGACTTGAACCCCCGACCCCAGGATTATGATTCCCGTGCTCTAACCAGCTGAGCTACTTCGCCGTGCCCGGCAGGCCGGGATGCGTTCTCACTCGCGAGGCGCGGGCTATAGGTTTGGGTCGGCGGGCGGTCAAGCGAACATATGGCGCGACAGCGGTTCCCACGGACCACCGCGATACCACCACGTCGCCAGACCGGCGATCTCGACGTCGCGCGGGGTGAAATCGCGCGATAGCGTGGCGAGCAACAGCTTGGCGACGCCCGGCGCGACCTTGTTCTGGATCGTCACATGCGGTCGCCATCCCCCCGCATCCTGCGGCGTCAGCATCCCCGAAAACGCCGCACAGAGATCATGCCGGATCGCGACCAGTTCGGGCGATTCGATCCGATAGGCAACCCCCCGCCCCAGTGACATCAACCCGCCCACCCGCGCGACGGGGGCGCGGATGCCGCGCGTCATCTGGTTCAACCGATGCTTCAGCTCCGGTTCGGATGACGGGGGCAGATGATGGAACAGCGTCAGATGCGCGTCGAGCTGGTTGCGTTCCGGCGGAAAATGGGCGCGCCGCATCCCGTCGAGCCACCCCTGATCATGCCGCCCGAACACCGCGGTCACGATGATCGGTGCGGCGACCGGGATCGACGCGGTTACCGGCGCGGATCGCGGCCCGGTCAAATCTCGACCTGGCTGCCCAGTTCGACGACGCGGTTGGTCGGCAGGCGAAAGAATTCCATCGCGCTTTCCGCGTTGCGCAGCATCCACGCGAACAGCTTTTCGCGCCAGATCATCATGCCCGGCCGATCCGACGCCAACAGCGTCTGCCGCGACAGGAAGAAGCTGGTGTCCATCATCTTGAAATCGGTGCCGCAGTCGTGGACGCGCTTCAAGGCCGCGGGCACGTCGACCTCTTCCATGAAACCATAGCGAAGGATCAGGCGGAAGAATCCTTCCCCCATCTCGTCCTGCTTGGCGCGGCTGGCCTCGGGCCAATAGGGCTGGTCGGCGATCTTGACGGTCAGCAGAATCACCCGCTCGTGGAGCACCTTGTTATGCTTCAGATTGTGGAGCAGCGCATGCGGTACGCCCTCCGCGCTCGACGTCATGAAGACCGCGGTGCCGGGCACGCGGCTCGCCGAATTGGCGGCGGACGAAATGAACACCTTCATCGGCATCGCCGCCTCGCGCAGCCGTTCGATCATCAGCTTGCGCCCCTTCGACCAGGTCGTCAGCATCGTGAAGATGATGAACCCAACCAGCAGCGGGAACCAGCCGCCATCGGGCACCTTGGTCAGATTGGCGCTGAGATAGGCGCCATCGACCAGGAAGAACAACGCCAGCAGCGGGAAGGCGGCATATTTGGGCCAATGCCACAACCGGATCAGCGCGACGCCCAGCAGGCAGGTGTCGATCGTCATCGCGCCGGTCACCGCGATGCCATAGGCACTAGTGAGGTTCGACGAGGTGCGGAAGAAGAGCACCAGCAGGATTACCATCACCATCAACGCCCAATTGACCAGCGGGATATAGATCTGCCCCGCGGTCGAAGCGCTGGTATGTTCGATCCTGAGCCGCGGCATGAAGCCGAGCTGGATCGCCTGCTGCGTTACCGAAAACGCGCCCGAAATGACCGCTTGCGACGCGATGATCGCCGCCATCGTGGCGAGGATGACCAGCGGCAACTGGAACCCCGTCGGCGCCAGGTTGTAAAACGGGCTGACGAGCGCGACCGTCCCTTCGCGGAACAGCAACGCCCCCTGCCCCATGTAATTCATCATCAGCGCGGGCAGGACGAAGAACAGCCACGACACGCCGATCGGCTTGCGCCCGAAATGCCCCATGTCGGCGTAGAGCGCCTCCGCCCCGGTCACCGCGAGCACGACCGATCCCAGCGCCAGGAACGCGCGGACGGGATCGATCAGAAAGAAATTGACCGCATGATGCGGCGAAAACGCCCACAGGACTTCGGGCGTCTTGGCGATGCTGACGATGCCCAGCACGCCGATCGTGGCGAAATACACCAGCATGATCGGGCCGAAGAACAACCCGACCCGCGCGGTGCCGCTCTTCTGGATCGAAAACAGGAAGACCAGGATCGCGATCGAGATCGGCAGGACCAGCCCGCCGAACGCCGGGGCGGCAACCGCCAGCCCCTCGACCGCGGACAGCACCGACACCGCAGGGGTGATCATGCTGTCGCCATAGAAGAGCGCGGTCGCGAACACGCCGAGCAGGATGATCCCCGCGGTCCATCGCTTCGACGTCGTCTTGCCCGACACGAGCGCGAGCAGCGCGAGACTGCCGCCTTCGCCCTTATTATCGGCGCGCATGATGATCATCACATATTTGACGGTCACCACGATCATCATCGACCAGAACATCAGGCTGAGCACACCCATGATGTGCGCCGGATCGAGCGTCAGCTGGTGATGGCCCGCAAAGGTTTCGCGGAACGCATACAGCGGGCTGGTGCCGATATCGCCGAACACGATCCCGATCGCACCGACCGCCAGTTTGAGCAGCCCGTCATGACCATGACCACCGCCGCCATGTTCGTCGCCGCCCTGCCCGTCGCCGTGATGACCGGTCGGTCCCGCAGCCATGGCGACGCCCGTCGGCGCGATGCTCACAGGCCCGCGACTCCCGTGACAACATGCAGGAATCGCATCGAAATGCCCGGAATCGCCCCTGTGCCCATTTCGCGCCTCTAGCATGGGGTAAAGACCCCAGCAACGCCGTCCGGCCAGCGCCGTCGCCGGTGCTCCTCAGCCCCGGCGGACGACCTCGCGGATCACGAAGTGCGATGCCAGCCGGGTGACGCCGGGCAGCTGCGACAGCGTTTCGCGGTGAATACGTTCGAACGTATCACCTTCGCGGATTTCGACGTGGAGCATGTAATCCGCCTCCCCGCTCATCAGGAAACACTGCACCACTTGCGGACAGTCGACGATCTCCGCCTCGAAATTCTGCATCGTTTCCTGCCGCTGGTCCCGCAGCGTCACGTTGACCAGCACCACCCCCGGGTTGCCCCGCGCCGCGCGCGACAGCACCGCCCGATAGCCCGCGATGGCGCCAGATGCGCGCAATTGCGCAACGCGGCGATGCGCCGCACTCGGCGACAGGCCCACCGCCTCCCCGATGGCGGCACTGGTCAGGTCGGCATTGGCCGACAATAGCGCCAGGATGCGTTGCTCGATCCGATCGCTGGAATTCATTGCATCGATCCACCATGTATCGGGACGTTATTGCAATTCACCTAGCCGACAAGGATATCTTTGCAAATTGCTCGCGCTCCAACCACGCTATGATCGGGCAACGATAATGGAGTGGAAAATCATGCGCGTCGGTGTCCCCAAGGAAATCAAGAATCACGAATATCGCGTCGGGCTGACCCCGCCGTCGGTGGCCGAACTGGTCGCCGCCGGGCATGAGGTCGTCGTCGAGACGAAGGCCGGCATGGGGATCGATTTCGAGGATCAGGACTATGTCGACGTCGGCGCGACGATCCTGCTCGATGCGAAATCGGTGTTCGCCGCCGCCGACATGATCGTGAAGGTCAAGGAACCGCAGCCGGTCGAGATCGCGATGCTCGAACCGCGGCACCTGCTCTTCACCTATCTCCACCTCGCCGCCGACAAGCCTCAGGCCGAAGGGCTGATGAAATCGGGCGCGACGTGCATCGCGTACGAAACCGTCACCGACCATCGCCGCGGGCTGCCGTTGCTGAAGCCGATGTCAGAGGTTGCGGGCCGGATGTCGGTACAGGTCGGCGCGCATTATCTCGAGAAGGAACAGGGCGGACGCGGCGTCCTGCTCGGTGGCGTCCCCGGTGTCGCCCCGGCGAAGGTCGCGATCCTCGGCGGCGGCGTTTCGGGCGTCAACGCGGCGCAGATGGCGGTCGGCATGCGCGCCGACGTCACCATCTATGACATCTCGAACGATCGCCTCGCCGAACTCGACATGTTCTTCAGCAGCCAGATCAAGACCGCCTATGCCAGCAAGGCGGCGATCGCGGCGGCCGTGAAGAACGCCCACCTGGTCATCGGCGCGGTGCTCGTTCCCGGTGCGGCGGCGCCCAAGCTGGTCACGCGTGAGATGATCAAGACGATGAAGCGCGGCGCGGTGATGGTCGATATCGCGATCGACCAAGGCGGCTGTTTCGAAACCAGCCATGCGACGACGCATCAGGACCCGGTGTTCGAAGTCGATGGCGTGATCCATTATTGCGTCGCCAACATGCCGGGCGCGGTCGCGCGCACATCGGCCTTCGCCCTCAACAACGCGACGCTGCCGTTCGCGCTGAAGCTGGCGAACCTGGGCGCCGAAGCCGCGATGAAGGCCGATCCGCACCTCGCCGCAGGGCTGAACGTCTACAAGGGCAAGATCGCGTTCAAGGCGGTCGCCGACGATCTCGACCTGCCTTACGAAGCCTGGAACGGCTGACGGAACGAAGGCGGAACATGGGGGTTGTATCCTGGCGAAAGGATCACCCCCATGTCGACGACCGAAAATTCCAAGGACCACCCAACCGGCAATGCCGAAAAAGACCCCGATGACTGGACCACCGGTGACGAGGCGATGACCGGCGCGCAGGCCAGCTATCTGAAAACATTGTCGGAAGAGGCGGGTGAACCGTTCGACGACACGCTGACGAAAGCGGATGCGTCGAAGCGGATCGACGCGCTCCAGCAAGCGACCGGGCGCGGTCAGTAAATCCGATTTAATGATCGATGGCGGCGATGGGGACACGCTCCTCGTCGCCGCCATCGCATGTACGTCGTCATCGCCCTGCGGCGCGGCGTTGCATCGCCGCCTGGATCGCGAGAAACCGGTCGAGCACCATCAGCCGTTGCGCGATGTCCGTTCGGTAAGACGCACCTTCGGGCGACAGGGAGAGCGCTCGTGCCCAGTAACGGCGCGCCTCGCCGAATTGACCGGCATCGACATAGGCCTGGCCCAGGAAAAACGGCGGCGCCGGATGCGCGGGTGAGATGCGCGAGGCCTGTTGAAAGGCGAACAGCGCGGTCGGCGACACCTGATTGCCGTCATGGATACTGAGCGCGCTGCCCAGCCCCGTCCACAGCAACAGGCTGTTCGGGATCTTGGCGATCCCGCCCAGAATGACGCGTACAGCCGATCGCTGATCGCCGATCCGCATCATCGAATCGGCGGCGACCAGATAGGCGCCGTCCCCCGAAAAACGCCCCATCATCCGGTTGCGCAGGTCGATCATCTGCGGGTCGACCGCGGACATCGATAGCGCCGGATCGGCCGGGCTCGCCGCCAGCGTCGGCCTTCCCTGCAAGGCATAGCCAGCCGCACCGAGCATCAGCGCCGATCCGACCATCGACCACAAGCGGCGATCGACGCGCAGCATCAGCAACGCCGCCAGCGTCGCCGCCCCGATCACCGCGAGCGCGATCCATCCCATCAGCCGCGCCTCCGTCGAAAACTCGATCGCGCGATCAGCGCGCCGATCGCCAGCAGGGCGACCGGTGCCAGCCACAGCGGCCAGGTCAGCGCCGACATCGGCGGGTCATAGGTGACGTAATCGCCATATCGCCTGACCAGCCATGCCCGGATCGATTCGGGTGCTTCGCCCGCCGCGATCCTTTCGCGGATCAGCGCGCGCATGTCCCCTGCCATGCTGGCGTCGCTGTCCGCGATCGACTGGCCCTGACAGACGAGGCAGCGGATCGTCTGCATCAGCGTCTTCGCGGTCGCTTCCTGCGCCGGATCGCGCAATTGCGTATTGGCATAGGGCGCAGGCGGCGTCACCGGATCGGCCAGCACCGGCGTGGCGATCGTCAGCAGGCTTAGAAACAGTATCGCGCATCTCATCGCGCATCCTTTACCGCGGCAGCGATTGCCTCGACCTGATCGGGGCGGATGTCACCGACATGCTGCAACAGGATCACGCCGCGACCATCGACGACGAAGCTTTCGGGCACCCCTGACGACCCCAGCGCCAGCTGGACAGCGCTGCGTGGATCGTCGCCGATCCGCGCGTACGGATCGCCGTTGCGGTCGAGGAACATCGCCAGATCGGCAGGCTTGTCGCGAATCGCGATCCCCTCGATCGGCACCCCCATCGCCTTCAGCCGCATCAGCTGCGGCGCCTCCGCGATACACGGCAGGCACCAGCTGGCGAAGATATTGACCAGATGCGGCGTCCCGTTGCGCAGCATCGCTGCGTCCAGCCCGGGCTTGCCCGGCACGATCGGCGCCAACCGGAAATCGGGCACCGGCTGACCGATCATCGCCGAACGGACGGTGCGATCGGCGGGTTTGAACAGCCCCGTCGCGACCAGTGCCAGCAGCGCGGCGAACACGATCAGCGGCAGCCACAAGGCCCAGCGCTTCATGCCCATGCCTCCCGCAGCGCGGCGCGGCGTTCCCGCCGCCAGCGTCCGATCAGCGACAGCGCGCCGCCCAGCGCGATCAGCGCGCCGCCAAACCAGATCAACGTCACGAACGGCTTCCACCATAGCCGCAGCTGCCACCGGCCATCGGCATCCGCCTGTCCCAGCACGGTATAGAGCTGGCCGTCCCACCGGGTCGCGATCGCGCTTTCGTTCGTCGTCGTCACGGGGTTGGCGAAGAACCGCGACTGTGGGCGCAGCACGATCGTCTCATCGCCCCGCGTCGCGGTCAGCTTGGCTTCCAGCGCCGAAAAATTCTCGCCCACGATCGGGGTGATCCCCTCCAGCCGGATCACATACGGCCCGGCGCGCACCGGTTCCCCGACCTTGGCCGCGATCAAAGTTTCGGTCGTGAACGCGCTGTCCGACGCCATCCCGGCGAGGCTCACCGCGATCCCCAGATGCGCGATCACCATGCCATAGGTGAACAGCGGCGTCCGGCGTAGGTCGCGCCCCCACAGGGGGGCGACGCTGGCCACCGCCAGTCCCGCGGCAAGGCTCAGCCCCAGAAACGGCAACACGCCGATGCTGGTGAAGACGAACAACCCCGCCGCGACGAAACACGTCGCCGCGATCGGCCAGGTCGACCGCGCGATGATCGACTGGACCTCGTCGCGCCGCCATCGCATCAACGGCCCGACCGCCATCGCCGCGACCAGGATCAGCGCGATCGGACCCACCGTCTTGTCGAAGAACGGCGCGCCGATCGACAGCTGGACGCCGAACCCTGCCGCCACGATCGGATAGAGCGTCCCGATCAGCACCACGCCCAGGATGACCGTCAGCAACAGGTTGTTGAGCACCAGCGCGCCCTCCCGGCTGACCGGTTCGAACACGGTGCCCGCCCGCACCGTCCCCACCCGCATCGCGAACAAGGCCAGCGCGCCGCCGATATAGACGGCAAGCAGCGCCAGGATGAACGCGCCGCGTTTCGGATCGACGGCAAAGGCGTGGACGCTGGTCAGGATGCCCGATCGGACCAGGAACGTCCCGATCATCGACATCGAAAACGCCACGACCGCCAGCATCACCGTCCACGCACGCAACCCGTCGCGGGTCGCGAGCACGGTGACCGAATGCAGCAGCGCGGTCGCCGCCAGCCATGGCATCAGCGACGCATTCTCGACCGGGTCCCAGAACCACCAGCCGCCCCAGCCCAGCTCGTAATAGGCCCAATAGGATCCCGCGGTGATCCCCAGCGTCAGGAATATCCACGCTCCCAGCACCCATGGCCGCATCGCGCGGGCGAACGCCGGGCCGACATCGCGGGTGATTAGTGCCCCGACCGCGAAACTGAACGCCACCGATATGCCGACATAGCCGATGTACAGCGTCGGCGGATGGAACGCCAAACCGGGATCCTGCAACAGCGGGTTCAATCCCAGCCCGTCGCGCGGCGCGGGACTGATCCGGTCGAACGGGTTAGATGACAGCAGGAGAAAAGCATAGAAGCCCAGCGCGATTCCCGCCTGCGCGCCCAGCGTCGCGATCAGCGTCCGGTCGGGCAAGCGCCGTTCGAACACCGCGACCGCGCCGCCCGCCAGCCCCAGGATCGTGACCCACAGCAGCATCGATCCTTCGTGATTGCCCCAGGCGCCCGCGAATTTATACAGCCACGGCTTGGCCGAATGACTGTTCTCGACGACCAGCCGCACGCTCATGTCGGATGCCAGGAACACCCCGATCAGCATCGCCAGCGCCAGTGCGGTCAGCACGCCCTGGACGATCGCGACCGGACGCACCGCGGCCATCACGTCGGCCCGACCGCGTGCTACCCCGATCGCCGCCATTACCAGCTGCAGCGCCGCCAGCGCCGCCGCGAACCACAGCGCGGCCAGACCCGTTTCGGCCATCATCGCTGCAGCGTCCGGGTTTCGTGCATCGCGCCCGCGACCTCCGGCGGCATATATTTCTCGTCATGTTTGGCGAGCAGGTTGGTCGCGGTGAAGCTCTGGTCGGCATTGAAATGCCCCTCCGCCACCACGCCCGATTTCTCGCGGAACAGGTCGGGGACGATGCCCGCGAACGTCACCGGAGTCGTCGCCCGCCCATCGGTCACGACGAAACGGACGGTCACGCCGTCGGGCGCGCGGCGGACGCTGTCGGCGGCGACCATCCCGCCCAGCCGCACCGGCTTGTCGACCGGCGGATGGTCGCGCGCCGCATCGCTGGGCGAATAGAAGAACGCCGCCTGATCCTTCAGCGCCGACAGCGCCAGCAGCCCGGCGGCCACAACCGCCGCCAGCGCTAGCAGCGCCAGCGTCAATCGTTGATGTTTGGGCTTCATTTCTCGGCGCGCCGCATCGCCAGCCAGCTTACGACCGCCAGCACCGCCGCGCCGCCCAGCGTGACGCCATAGGCCGCGATCACGAACGACCATTGGGTCACGCGCGCGCCATCCGCGCCAGCCGCGCCTCGGTCTTCGCGACCGCCAGCATCGTGCGCATCCGCATCAATACGATACCCGCGAACAGCAACGTGAACCCCCCCAGCATGATCGGCAGCGGCCACAGGATCGACCGATCGATCGTCGACCCGGTCAGCCCGATGCTCGGCCCCTGATGCAGCGTGTTCCACCAGATCACCGAATAGCGGATGATCGGCAGCAACACGCTGCCCGCGATCCCGAAAATCGCAGGAACCCGCCCGTCGCCGCCCCGGTCCGCATCGGCCCGCGCGAGCGCGATGTAGCCGCAATAGACGAAGAACAGCAGCAACATGCTGGTCAGCCGCCCGTCCCATTGCCAATAGGTGCCCCAGGTCGGCCGCCCCCAGATCGCCCCGCTGACGAGGCAGATCGCGGCGAAGACCGCCCCCGGCACCGCAATGCTCCGCGCCGCGATCTGGGCGAGCGGATGCCGCCACACCAGATAGGCGATGCTCGACAGCGCCACACCGCTCCAGCCACCCATGCCGAGCCAGGCGGCGGGAACGTGGATATACAGGATCCGCACCGTCTCACCCTGAAGATAATCGGGCGGCGTCTGCGTCAGCCCCGCCCAGCAGCCCAATGCAATAAGCGCCGCGCCGACCGCCATCGCGACCGGGGTCAGCGGACGGGCAAGACGCAGGAAACGCTTGGGATTGGCAAGGGCATGAAGCCCGGGGGCATGAAGGGCAGGCACGATCGACGCGATAGGCAAGTTTTACGCGCCCGTCACCTGCCCGATGGCAGCATCGGCGCCGGTTAAGCGACGACGGGGCGCCACCGGCGCTGCGCCACGATCGTCCGGGACGGGCGTGGCCGCCAACGGGACGATCGCGCGCCGAACCTCAGCGCCCGATCAGCCGCCGCGCGATCGAATCGGCGACTTCGGCTGCGGGCTTGCCGGTGCGTTCGCTTTCGTCCCAGACTTCGTTCAGTCGGGCCGGGATCTTGGCGATCCGTGCCATCACCTCGGCCTCGTCGCCCTGCCCCAGATATTCGAGCCCGACGTTGATGATGCCGCCGGCATTGATGACGTAATCGGGCGCGTACAGGATGCCGCGGTCGTGAAGCCGTGCGTAATCCTCGCGCGTCGCCAACTGGTTGTTCGCGCCGCCCGCGACGACCTTGGCGGTGATCGTCGGGATCGTCGCTTCGGTCAGGATCGCACCCAGCGCATTGGGGCTGAAAATATCGGCCTCGACACCCAGGATAGCGCCAGCCGCCACCGTATCGGCCCCCAATTCGGCTGCCAACGCCGCCGCGCGCGCGCTGTCGACATCGGCCAGCGTCAGCCGGGCGCCGTCCTTGGCGAGCAGCTTCGCCAACCCGCCGCCGACCGACCCGACGCCCTGGATCGCGACATGGACGCCGCGCATGTCGTCGCTGCCCAGCCCGCGCTTGGCGGCGGCCTTCACGCCCAGATAGACGCCGTGCGCGGTATAGGGACCGGGGTCACCGCCTGCCGCGCCGCTGGCGACGGGCAGGCCGGAGACATATTTCGTCTCTCCCGCGATCACCTTCATCCGCGCCTCGGACATGCCGACGTCTTCCGCCGTAACGTATTTCCCGCCGAGCGATTCGACCGCGCGACCGAACGCCTGCAGCTGTTCGGTGGTGATCGTGTCGCCCTGGTTCGCGGCCAGGATCACGCCCTTGCCCCCGCCCAGCTCGAGCCCCGCCATCGCATTCTTGAAACTCATCCCGCGCGACAGGCGCAGCGCATCGGTGATCGCGCGCCCGCTATCGGCATAATGCCAGAACCGCGCGCCGCCCGCCGCCGGGCCCAGATTGGTCGAATGGATCGCGATGACGGCCTGCAATCCCGATGCGGGATCGGTGAACAGGTGGACGCCCTCGTGGTCGTCGAAATCGGGGAAGCCCCAGCCGTTGGCCATATGATGTCTCGCGGGGAAGGAAGTGGGGCGACCGACGGGACTTGAACCCGCAACTTCCGGCATCACAAGCCGACGCTCTAACCAATTGAACTACGGTCGCCGTGGAGAGCAGCGCCCCTAGCGGGGGTAACTGCGATCCGTCAAGGATATCAGAAGCGGCCGTCGACCGAAAGCTGATAACCATTGCCCGACGCGATGAAGCCCAGCGCGGTCAGCCGTTCCGCCGCGGCGGGATCGGTCGGCACCAGCGCCAGCGTCGCGTGATAGGCGCCCGCCCCGGTGACGCGCAGCGTGATGGTCTCGTTCCCGCTCTGGCTGGCCAGCGGCAGCACCAGCTCCCCGCCCTCGCACCGGGCGTTGCCCGACACCTGGGCAGGCAACGCGATCCCGGCAACATCGCCCCCCAGCGCGGCGGTCACGCGCCCGTCGGCCTCGGTACAGGCGTCGCCGACGAACCCGACGCTGACCGAATCGAGCGTCAGCTGCGTCACCGGCAAGGGAGCGAAGGCCCGGCCCGTCGGCAGCACGCCCGACACCGAATCGACGCCGCGTCGGGTCCGGCTGGCGATCAGCGCGCCGTGCAGCGCGCCCTCCCCCCGGTCCCCGCGCCCGTCCACCGCGACGCGCGCGCGCCCCGCGAGCAGCGACCATGGCGACACGCTGGCATCGAGCGATCCCAGCGCGACATCGCCGAACATCGCATCCTCGATCGTCCCCGCCCAGATGCTGCCGGTGACGCGCCGCGCGGTGAACCCCTCTTCGCCCAGCCCTGCCCAGCCCAGCGCCAGCCGCATCGGCAGAAAGACGATCAACCCGATCAGCATCAGCCCGGCGAACAAGACGGCAGGCCGCGTCCGGAGCACGATCCGCGTCACGACGCTCGCGCCTTCAGGATCAAATCGGCGGTCAGGCTCCGGTTGCCGCTATCTTTCAGCGTGGCCGCATCGACCAGGATTCCGCGCGATTCAAGGCTGGCGAGCCACGCCGACATCGCCCCCGGTCGCGCCGCTTCTACCGTCACATGCACCCGCCCCGCCCCCTGGTCGTCGAGCGTACCGATCGTAAAGCCCGCCTGATCGGCCAATTGCCGGATCGCATCGGACAGGTTGCCGGTCACCCGCGGGCGCCGCCGTGCCGCCGCCACCGCATCGACATCGGCGCGCGTCGTCGCCAGTCGCACGACCGCATCGTCATAGCGCGCGCGCGATGATTCGAGCCCATCGCGAACCGGGATGACGATCCCCGCCCAGATGATCGTGACGACCATCAACGCCGCCATCGCCACCAGCAGCCGCCGTTCGCGCAGCGATCGCGTCTCGAACCATGTGCGCAAGCCGGTCATCGCCGTGTCACCGTCATTTCACCCGTCACCCGCCCGTTCGCGGACGAAAACACGCTGGCGGTCACGGTGAAGCCCGCGGCCTCCAGCGCGCGTTTAAGATCGGTCGGCAGCGATTCGCGCTCCGCCGCCACCGACAGGCGCAAACTGCCGTTGGGGGAAAAATCGATGCCCGTCAGTTCGGTGCCCGCCACCGACCGGACGACGCCATAGACCGTCGCCGCGGTCGTGGTGAATCCCGCCCCCGGCCCGCGCACGGTCGACAATCGTTCGGTCAATTGCCGATCGACGTCGGTGACGGTCTCGCCACGCGACAGCGCGGTCGCGCCCAGCGCATCGGCGCGCGCCGCGATCGTATCCGCGCCGACGCTATATTTGACGATCCTGACCAGATCGATCGCCAGCGTCACGAGCAGGATCGCCGCCCCCAGCAGCGCCAGCCGCCGGATCAACGCCCAGTCCAGCGTCACGCGCCGCCGCCGCGCGAACGGGCCCTGCCGCAGGTCGAGCGGCGGCGCCGTCGCGGCGGCGATCAATGCCGCGGTCAGCGCATCGCGATCCAGCTCCACCGGATCGACACCGCCGGTGATGAGCGGTGTCAGCCGCGCCTCGTCGGCAAAGCCGGTATCGATCCCGCGCACCACCGCGACACCCGCCGGTCGTGCGCGCACAAATCCCTCGTCGGGGCGCGGCAGCAGCATCGGCGCCGGGATCATCACCGCGGGATCGAGCCCCGCCGCCGCCAGCCCGGCCAGCCATTCGCGCATCGATCCCGCCGCGACGACCCCGATCGGGCGATTTGCGCCGCCCTCGTCACCGATCGCGACGTGCAGTTCGGCGAGCGGGGTCGCGCTCGCCTCGGCGATCACCAGCCGCGCCGCGGCGGTTGCCTGCGCGCTCGATCGATCGGGCAGCGATGCCCAGTGCAGCGCCACCGCCTCGGCGGGTGCGATCGCGACCAGCGATTCGTCGGGATCGATCGCGGGCAGCCCGTCGCCCTCGGCGGCGATGCCGTCGGCGGCCAGCCGCATCCAGCGATAGTCACGGTCGCCAGCGGGGAGGAACAACAGCATCGTCATGTCTGCTCACCCCATTGCCGCGATACGAGCCGCGCGGGAAGCCGTGTCGCATCGATCACGGCCTGTTCATGCAATTGAGTCTGTCCCAGCGACACGTCGACGGTCAGCGCAAACCACGTCGTCGTCACCGCCAGCTGCCCGTCGCCCCCCGTGCCGGGGACGATCCCGCTGACGCTGTTCAAAAACGTCCTGACGCTGGAGAACCCTTCGACGGGACGGCGGACCAGCATCGCCTGCGCCTGCGCGACGCCCAGCGTATCCGGATAGAGCATCGCGATCAGCGCGGCGCGTTCGGGCTGGATGGTGTTGACGTTAATCCGCGACAGCGCGGCGCGGGGACGCGTGCAGACATAGGGGCGCACCGTCGTATAATAATCGGGCGTCATCCCGTCGACCGCGCGCAACTCGCTGGGATCGGCCATCAGCGTCCCCGCGGTGCGATACGGCGTGGGCCGCGCCAGATAGACGCCATCCTCCGCCCCCGATGGCTGCTGATCCTGGTCCGAATCGATCCAGTCCGCCGTGCTCGCGGCGATCTGCTCGGCCGATCGCGTGGGGATCTGGAGCAGGCGCATCAGCCGCACGAACTCGATCCGCGCGGTGGGATAGCTGGTGTAGACCCCCGGCGCCGATTCGCTCACCAGCCCGTTCAGATTGAAACAGTTACCGCCATCGGTGACCCGCGCGATCGCGGTGCCGCCATTGGGCAGGGGCAGGCCGAACGGCGTCCCGCTCCATCCCCCGGCCAACGTCACCCGCGTCGCATCCTGCCCCAGAAGGTTGCTGATCCGCGACACCGCCAGGGCCTCCGCCGCGGCGGCATAGGCACGCGCCTGCGCCCCCGCGGCGGCGTTGCCCGCCAGCCGCGTCCCCAGCCGCAACCGTTCGAGCGCGGTCCCGGCGAGCACCGCGATCACCGCGACCAGCAACAGCACGGTCAGCAACGCCGCGCCCCGTTCGGCATCACGGATTGGGCGCACGGATCGCCCCCGGTTGCGGCGGCGGCGTATAGCCCGTGCCGATCAGCATCACCGCGCGATAGCCCTGCCCGTTCTTGCGCGCGATCGACAGTTCGACCGCTTGCGGCAGTGGCGCGCCCTGCGTCCCGTCCCACCGATCGCTCCACGCACCCTTGAAGCGATAGCGCGCGCGGACCTGGCCGACGTCGGTCAGCAACGCGGTCGGCGGCAACGGCGCGGCGCCATCGACCATCGGATAGGCGATCCGCTGGAGGGTGGTACCATCGAGCGCATAGGCGACCTTCTGGATGCTGGCGCGCGGCGCGGCGTCGATATTGCTCCACCCGGCGCGGACGAATGCCATCTGACCATCGCTGCCCCCGGTGAACGCGGGGCGCGCCACCCCGCCTTCGTCGCGCGACGCCCGCACCGTCGCCTGCCCCAGATCGCCCCCCATCAGCGCCAGCGTACGGTTGAGCGCCCCGATATCGTCGAACTTCGCGCCCGTCGCCTGTTGCGCGCGGACGCTGAGCGACAGGATCGCGACGCCTGCTGCCGCCAGCATCCCGAAGATCAGCAGAGACACCATCACCTCGACCAGCGTGAAGCCACGCTCCTGCTGCCGGATCATGACGGGGCACCGGTGTTGCCGACGGGTGCGGCCGGCTGGCCGGATACCGGATCGGGCGCGGGATCGGGCGGGCGCACCATCGTCGCCCGGCCCGCGACATTGCCCGCCGGGCCGCGCACCGACACCTCGATCCGCACGATTTGCGGGTTGCCGGTCGGAAACACCCCGCGCTGCCACGCCCAGCGACGACCGCCGTTCACCTCGACCCCGCCGCTTGTCCCCAGCGTCGGCACCCGCGCTTCGCTCACGCTTTCCGCCGCGACGTTGCGCGCGACCAGATCGGCGATCAGCGTCTCGTCCAGGATTGACGCGCCCCGCGCGGTGGCGCTTTCCAGGCGGATCAGCGCCAGTACCGCCAGGCTGAACACCGCCAGCGCGACCATGATCTCGATCAGCGTGAACCCACGCTCCCGCATCGGCCTAACCGACGACACGGACGGTCCCGTCGGCATCGATCTGGACATCCGCGCGCGCACCGTCGCGGCGTAGCGACACCGTGGCGGCGCGATCGGCCAGTCCCGTTTCGTCGAAGGTGACGCGCGTTCGCGCCTCGCTCGACCCCAGCGCCGCGGTGGTGCCGTCGCTCCATTGCGTGACCCGCAACGGTTTTTCCGCGATCGGGGTCCAGTTGCCCGCCAGCCGCCGGTCGAAGCCATAGCCCCCGCTCGTTACCCACAGGCTGACCGGACGCGCCTCGACGATCGCGGTATCATGCGCGCCCTTGACGCGCAGCGCGAACCGCGCCGCTTCGTCGGTGACCCGCCCACGCGGATCGGGCACCGCCCACATGACGACCGCCGACGCCAACCCGATGATCGCGATAACGACCATCAGCTCGACAAGGGTGAAGCCCCGCGCGCCGTCGGGCGGATTACTGCCAGCTGCCGATATCGGCATCGATCCCCTCGCCGCCTTCCTTGCCATCGGCGCCGAAGGTCCAGACGTCCGCCTCGCCATGCTGCCCGGGGGCTGCATAATTATACGGCCGCCCCCACGGATCGTTGGGCAGCTTCTTCAGATAGCCGCCACGCTGGTACCGCGACGGGTCGGTCAGTCCCGCCGGTGCCGTGACCAGCGCGTTCAGCCCCTGCGCGGTCGTCGGAAAGCTGAGGTTCTGGAGCTTGTACAATTCCAGTCCGCCCTCGATCTGCGCGATATCGGCCTTCGCCTTTTCCGTGCGCGCCTTGTCCCCCGACGGCAGCACGTTGATCGCCACGATCGTGGCGAGCAGGCCGATGATGACGATCACGACCATCAGTTCGACCAGCGTGAAGCCGTGTTCGGCGGAACGCCTACGGGCCGTGAAGCCGTGTTCGGCGGAGCGCCTTAGAGGCGTGAAGCCTTCCTGACGGCGGCGGCGGACGTTCTTCTTCTGGATACGCATAAAACCTCTCAAGTCCCTGCCAGCGTGTTGAGCTGCAGGATCGGCAACAAGATGGCGAGCACGATCGTCGCGACGATCCCGCCCATCACGACGATGATCGCGGGCTCCAGCAGCGACAGCGCGGTGGCGGTAAACCGGTCGAACTCCCGCTCGAGATAATCGGCGGCGCGTTCGAGCATTTCATCGAGCCTGCCCGCCGCCTCGCCCGATGCCGCCAGATACGTCAGCAACGGCGGAAAGACGCCCGCGCGGCGCATCGCGGCGGACAGGCTGCCCCCGCCGCGGATATTGTCGACGATCTCGTCCGATGCGCGTTTCAGGCGGCGATTGTGGATCGTTCCCGCGGTCAGCGTCAGCCCTTCGAGCAGCGGCAGTCGGCTCGCCACCATCGTCCCCAGCGTCCGCGCCATCCGCGCAGCGTGGAGGTCACGCAGCAGCCGCCCGAGCAGCGGAATCCGCAACAGCCAGCTGTCGAACGCCAATCGCAGCGTCTCGTCCTTCAGCGCCCGCCAGCCCAGGAAACCCGCGGCGGCGACGACCAGCAGCATCACCCACCAATAACCGACCAGGAAATCGGACAGCGCGATGACGAACCGCGTCAGCAGCGGCAATTGCTGGCCGACATTGTCGAATTGTTCGACCACCTGCGGCACGACGAACATCATCAGCGCGGTGACCACCCCCAGCGCGACGAGCGCGAGGATGCTGGGATAGGCCAGCGCGGTGATCAACTTGCCGCGGATTTCGGCCTGGCGTTCGAGCAGCGCGGCCAGTCGGTCGAGGATCGTCGGCAGCGTTCCCGAACTTTCGCCCGCAGCCACCATCGCGCGATACAAGGGTGGGAAGCTCTTGGGTGCCCGCGCCATCGAATCGGCCAGCCGCCGCCCCTCGACGACACCGGCATGGACCTGCGCGACGATCGCGCGGACGCTTTCCTGCTCGGTCTGCCGCGTGATCGTGCGCAGCGATTCCTCCAGCGGCGACACCCGGTTCAGCGTCGCCAGCTGGCGCGTGAACAGCGTCAGGTTCTTGCCCGAAATCTTCGGCGTGCCAAGCGTCAGCCCGAACAGCGGCCTCCCCTTCGCCGCGGGAGGCGACCCCGGATCGATGCGGACGACGTATAATTTGCGCGAATCGAGCGACGCGCGCGCGCTGTCCAGATCCACCGCGGCGACATGCCCCCGCCGTTCGGTGCCGCGCGTGTCGATCGCGACATAGTCAAAATCAGCCATCGTCAGCCTCGATCACCGAACCGGTCGACACCGCTTCGACGGCACGTTCGACGACAGGGTCGGTCGCATCGCGCCGCGACACCCGCACCGCCTCCGCCGGGGTGGTCTGGCCCGACCGGACGAGCGCGCGCGCGGCATCGCCCAGGCTGTCGTTGCGCGCAAAGGCATGGGCCGCGATCGCCGCCTCATCGCCGCCGTCGTTGATCAGGCGGCGGATCGTCTCGTCGATCCGGATCGCCTCGAACACCCCGATCCGCCCCTTGTAGCCGGTATGGCTGCACTGGTCGCAGCCAACGGGTTCGTAGACGGTCTCGCCCGGCTCGATCCCCAGCATCGTCGCGACGCTCTGCGGTGCGGCGATCGGCTTGCGGCATGCCTCGCACAAACGGCGCACCAGCCGCTGCGCGATCACCGCGCGCAGCGTCGAGGCGAGCAGGAAGGGTTCGATCTTCATGTCGCGCATCCGCGTGATCGCGCCGATCGCATCGTTGGTATGCACCGTCGACAGCACCAGATGCCCGGTCAGCGATGCCTGGACCGCGATCTCCGCGGTTTCGCGATCGCGGATTTCGCCGATCATCACCGTATCGGGATCCTGCCGCAGGATCGCGCGCAGCCCCGCGGCGAACGTCAGCCCGACCTTGGGATTGACCTGCGTCTGCCCGACCCCGTCGACCGCATATTCGACCGGGTCCTCGACCGTCAGGATGTTGCGGCTGCCATCGTTCAGCAGGCGCAGCGCGGCGTATAACGTCGTCGTCTTGCCCGACCCGGTCGGCCCGGTGACCAGGATGATGCCGTTCGGCTCGGTCAGTGCGCCCGTCAGCATGTCGAAGAGCGCGGGCGTCAGCCCCAGCGCGGGCAGGTCGATCCCCGCATTTTCCTTGTCGAGGATACGCAGCACGACGCGCTCCCCCGCTCTTGACGGCAGCGTCGACACGCGGACGTCGAGCAGCTTGCCACCCAGCGTCAGCCCCATCCGCCCGTCCTGCGGCACCCGGCGTTCGGCGATGTCGAGCCGCGCCATCACCTTGATCCGGCTGACGACGACGGGGGCGACATGCGGCGGCATTCTGAGGGTTTCGCGCAGCACCCCGTCGATCCGCATCCGGACGACCAGCCCGCTTTCATAGGGCTCGATATGGATGTCGCTGACACCGTTGCGCGCGGCATCGGCGATGATCCCGTTGATCAACCGGATCGCGGGCGCATCGTCGGCGGTATCGAGCAGATCCTCAGCGGTCGGCAAATCGCCCGCCAGACTGTCGAGCTCATCGCCCATTCCCACCGCGGCCAGCGCGTTCGCCTGACCGTCCATCGCGTAGTTGTCCGACAGCAGCCGGTCGAACGCCGCCGCCTCGACGAAACCGATGTCGAACGGGCGGCCCAGATATCGGCGCAGTTCGATCAACGCGCGCGGATCGGCCCCGGCGCGCATCGCGATCGTCAGATGCGCGTCCGCATCGGAATGATCGATCACCACGCCGAACCGGCGCGCGAAGGCATAGGGAATCGACACCGCGGGCAGCGGCACCTCTGCCCCGGCGCCAGCCCCAGCCTCGGGCACCAGCCCCTCGACATAGTCCCCGATGATCGCGCCGCTATCGAGGTCGATCACGTCGTCCACGACGATCGTGCCGCCCGTCTCGACCTCATTGCCGCGACGAATGATCACCGGCGGTTTTCCGGGCGGATGACGCGGGTCGAATTATGCTGGATCGGCACCCCGATCCGCGGATCCTCGATATTGCCGGGGATCGGCGCGGACGGAACCGGCGCCGCAGTGCCCATATAATCGCGGACCAGCTGGTCGATCGAGGGTTCCTCGTTCGGCGTCTGCAACCCCTGCTGCAACCGCAGATAACCGTACCGCTGTTCGGTCAGCCGCGCGCTGTCGTCGGCCGAGCGCAGGATCGTCGGGCGGATGAAGATCATCAAATTGGTCTTCGTTCGCTGTTTCGCCTTCGACCGGAACAGGTTGCCGATCACCGGGATATCGCCGAGCAGCGGGATCTTCTCGATCGTCCGGCGTTCGTCGTCGCTCAGCAGGCCGCTGATGACCGCGATCTGGCCATCGTCGACCGTCCGCGTCGTCTCGACCTCACGCTTGTTCAGGATCAGGTCGCTGTTGTCGCTCGACACCGGGCCCGCGATCGAACTGACCTCCAGCCGCAGGTTCAGCTTCACCGTGCCGCTGGAATTCACCTGCGGGCGCACGGTCAGCTCGATCCCGACATTCTCGCGCTGGGTCGTGCGGAACGCATTGTCGAAATTGGACGACAGCGCCTGCCCCGTCGTGATCGGGATTTCCTGCCCGACCAGGCTGTGC
>Ga0206131_10000807_pt1 | contig 42166 bp, 32 predicted proteins | sample Helgoland_Spring_FD_148636 | JGI IMG/M metagenome (GOLD analysis project Ga0206131, IMG submission 148636) | Pelagic subsurface seawater microbial communities from Kabeltonne, Helgoland, North Sea - Helgoland_Spring_Bloom_20160517_1 | ecosystem: Environmental > Aquatic > Marine > Epipelagic ... | reverse complement strand
TGCTGCGAGCTTCTCGACGGGCAAATCGGCCCAATCCTCCGACTTCTCGTCTGCCTCTGGATTGACTGCGGACGCCGAGGCGTCAGGGGATGATTCCGCTGGTGCCTCAGACTCAACATCTGCCAAGGGTTCTTCAGCAGAAAAGCCATCGCCTGCGGCAGATTGACCTTCAGACGGCGCCTCAATGCTGGTTTCCACAGCTTTCACAACTTCTATCTCCGACGCTCCTTCAATGCTCCAAACCTCATGGGTTGCTGCGGCGTCATCTTCAAACCACTCCAATGGTTCTACTGCATCCCCCTCTGCAACTGCGGGGTCTACCCTTTCGGGTGAACCATCCGCTTCTGCCTGTTCAGAGACGGGGTCCGAAAGCCAAAGTGCGCCACCAATCAAAGCCGCACCAGCAGCCGGGCCAATGATCCAACGCCATGAAGCCGCTGCCGCACCTCCTGCAGCACCCCCTGCCATGGCTGATTGCATGGTCAACCAACTGGGAGCCGCCATACCCGGCGCCTTTTCCAATGCTGAACGCATGCCCTGCTCAAAACCGCCCCCGGCAGCTCCGCGCTTTTTTTCTTCTTCTCGGTCCTTACTCACTGTTTCCTCAATTTCTCTCGCAACAACTCTCGCAAGTTGCGGCGGGCCTTTGCATAATTTGACTTGGACGTCCCCTCTGATATTCCAAGCTGCGTGCTGATTTCTCTGTGCGCGTAGCCCTCAATAGCGTACAAGTTGAACACCGCCCGGTACATGGGCGTCAACTGTTCCATAGCCTCTAATATGTCTTTATGATCCAATGTGGCCCACTCAGGTTCAGATTGCTCTGTCTCCTTTGCCGACAACACGTCCAACATCTCCTCACTCTCTCCTACAAACTGCAGTTGCTTGGAAGAACGCAATGCATCAATGGCCATGTTGACCATGATGCGCCGCATCCATCCTTCGAACGAACCTCTAAAAGTGTATCCACCAACGTTGCGGAACACCTTTATAAATCCATCCTGCAGCACGTCCAACGCTTCCTGCTCACCGGGGATGTACCGGCGGATGGCCAGCAACATCTTACCCGCAAACGTTTCGTAGATCAACCTTTGGCCCTCCGATTCTCCAGCCTGAGCAGATTTTACCCAAGCCCGAAGGGTATCGGGGTCCGGAAGGTTGGACGGAGAAATGACGAATCGTTCCACAATTGGTTGCCCCGGCTTAGGCTTCATTCACAAAAAAGCAAAGCGCATGCCGGTTCGGCTCAATATCGAAAGATGTGACCACTCTTTCGCGGGTGCCCCGTTGTAGTTTCGCACCATGCGCGTTGTAGTGGGCCTATCAGGTGGTGTGGACAGCAGCGTGGCCGCATTGCAATTGCAACGAGAAGGCCACGAAGTGATCGGCATCTTTATGCGCAATTGGGTCGACGACTCTGTGACGATCGACAATGCCTGCCCTTGGGTAGACGATGCCAATGATGCCCTCTTGGTCGCACAACATTTGGGCATCCCTTTTCAAGTCATCGATTTGTCCGACGCTTATCGGGAGCGCATTGTGGACCACATGTTTGCAGAGTATGCGGCGGGCCGCACGCCCAATCCCGATGTGCTGTGCAACCGAGAAATCAAGTTCGACCTCTTTAGAAAGGCGGCCCACCAATTGGGCGCCGACGCTGTGGCCACTGGTCATTACTGCAGAAGGGCCACGACATCAGATGGACAGCACCAGCTGTTGGCAGGAAGAGACCCGAACAAGGACCAGAGCTACTTCCTGTGTCAGGTCACCCAAGAGCAACTTTCAGACGCCCTCTTTCCTGTGGGTGAATTGCAGAAGCCTGAAGTCCGGCGCATCGCAGAAGAAGCAGCATTGCCAACGGCCCAAAAAAAGGACAGTCAAGGCCTTTGTTTTGTGGGGAAGGTCAAGCTGCCCGACTTCTTACAACAACAGCTCAAAGTACAGGAGGGTCCCATCCTTGAAATCCCTTCCGAAGGGGTCATGGCAGGCCAACATCCTTGGGACGGGCCCGTTTTTAATTTGGGCCATGCCCGCGAAGTCGGGACACACCCTGGAGCGCATTTCTTTACCATTGGTCAGCGCCGCGGGCTCAATGTTGGTGGGCATGTGGAGCCGCTTTTTGTGATTGGCAAAGACATGGAGACCAACGCGTTGTTCGTCGGGGAGTCCGACCGCCACCCTGGTCTTCACCGCAAAGGGCTGGCCATGACCGCATCCAATGTGCACTGGATCCGTCCTGACCGCGCTCCCGCAGAGACCATGGACAGCATGCAGGTTCGCGCTCGTTTTCGCTACCGCCAGCAGCTACAGGACGCAGAGCTCACAAAAACGGACTTTGGGTACACGTTGGTATTTGACCAGCCTCAATCTGGAATTGCACCCGGACAATTTGCCGCATGGCACGATGTTGAAACTGGAGAAGAGGTGCTGGGAAGCGGCGTCATTGCCTAACCCAACGCCCACCGTAAACGCTTAGAGGGTATCCTTGAGCAGATAGACGTTTCTGCTGGGCGCATTGCGCGTCACCAGTTCCCCAACGAATCCCGCCAGGAACAACTGCAGCCCCATGACCATGAATGCCAAGGCAAGGTGAAAGGCGCTGATGTCTGCAATGTTTCGGGCTGCTACTTCTGAATACAAGGCCCAAAGCTTATATCCGCCGATACCTGCAAAGAGGGCAAAGCCGCCCGCGAACATGAGGGAGCCGAGAACGCCAAACAGGTGCATCGGTTTGTGACCGAAACGGCCCAAGAAAGCAATGGTCAGGAGGTCTAGAAAGCCGTTGACAAAGCGCTCCAAACCAAATTTGGTGGTGCCGTACTTCCTGGCTTGGTGTTGCACAACCTGCTCTCCTATGCGGGAAAATCCAGCCTGCTTGGCCAACACCGGAATATACCGGTGCATTTCACCATTGACTTCAACGGCTTGGACAACCTCTCTGCGGTAAGCCTTCAGTCCACAATTGAAATCGTGCAGGTGAATCCCACTGACGCGTCGGGTGGCCCAGTTGTACAGCTTTGTAGGTACGGTTTTGGTGATGGGGTCGTGGCGTTTCTTTTTCCAGCCACTCACCAAGTCATATCCCTCCTCTAAGATCCTCCGCTCCAATTCGGGGACTTCTTCCGGACTGTCTTGCAAATCTGCATCCATGGTGATGACCACCTTGCCCTTGACCACCTTGAAACCGGTGTGAAGCGCAGCGCTCTTGCCTTGGTTCCTGGCAAAACTGATGCCCACCACCTTGTTGCTGTATCGCTCCTTGAGGCCTTGTACCACCTGCCAAGAGCCATCAGACGAGCCGTCGTCCACAAACACCACCTCGTAGGTCCGCCCCGTCAAAACGCGGTCGATCCAAGACATGAGCTCGGGCAAACTCTCTTCTTCATTGAAAAGAGGAACCACAATGCTCAAATCGCATTCAGGACGTGTGGGAGATGTCAGTTGATCGGTGTCCATGGGACTTCTGCAAGGTAAAGCTCAGCCGCGGAAGCTGCCATCATCTGGCAACCGACGTTTGAGGATGAGGGAGACAATGGCCGCCAAAAATGCCAGCCAGACCAAGCTGGTCAAGGCATCCACCAATTGACCACCCCATGAAAGGGAATTGCGCGTGGATTCCTTGACCAATTCTACCATCCCTCCCCATTCTTCTGACACGCCTCCAATATTCAATGCCTCCAAAGCCTCCTCTGACTTGCGCACAACTAGTTCGACGTATGCTTCTACCAGGTCTGGTCTCATCGCATGAAACAGCAACAGCATGAACATGTTGTATCCCAACCGCGCTAAAAATCCAGCCAACAAGGACAAACCAAATGCCCGACCAAAGTCCAGGGTCCCTTCTTCGTTTCGCACTGAAAGCAACACCATCACCATTACGGACACGACAACGGTGAGCACAAAAGGGGTGCTCCATTGGCCGAGCAATGCTTCGAACCGAATCATGTAGGCCAGCAGATACCCGACCAACACCAAACCGGCTCCTGCCGCAGCATGTCCAAACAAGAAAGATGGAATCCCCTTGCGCATGGGCCCAGCTTCTGCAGGCCTGGCAGTGTGCTTCTCGATGTTGTCGTTCATCGGGCCCAATATCGACATCCATGGTGTACAATGGAACCATCACTGTCCTACCTTTGTCCACGGAGGGCAAGTCTCCCACGGCCAGCTCCCACCAAACCCCCCAGGGCCGGAAGGCAGCAAGGGACGGTGGTCGTAGCGGTGCGATGGGAATCGCTTGCCCTCTCTTTTTCCCCATGCGAACCGACTTCCACCGACAAGCCAAAGTCGTTCTTGTCACCGGTGCCACCACCGGGATTGGCTCATCCATCGCACGCGTTCTTGCCGAAGCAGGACACCGCGTTTGGGGCACAGGACGCAGCTCCGAAACCAGCCTCCCCCTCCCTGGAAAACCAGGGAGCATCGCCCTCGATGTGACCCAACCCGCTACAGTAGATGCCGCCATATCTACCATCGTATCGGAAGAGGGGCGCATCGATGCCGTGATCAACAATGCGGGAATAGGCATGATGGGCGCCATGGGCGACACCACGGAAGATGAATTGCTGACCGTGTACCGCACCAACGTGGTGGGCCTGCATACAGTAAGCAAAACGGCCATACCACATTTGATCGCCTCTGAGGGGCATTTGCTGCATGTAGGCAGTGTCGCAGGAGTGGTCGGACTGCCCTTCCGCGGAGTCTATTGTTCCTCCAAAGCCGCTGTGGAATTGATCGCGGAAGCACAGAGCATGGAACTCGCCCGTCATGGGGTACGCGTGACCGTGCTGAGGCCGGGAGATTTTAAAACGGCCATCAACGCCAACAGGCTCAGGGTCGCCCACCCCAACCACGCCGTCAACCCCGGCTTCGATGCCGTCTGTGACGCTGTAAACGCAGAGGTAGCCCATGCCAAAGACCCTGCAGACATGGGCAGAGCCGTGCTCAAACTCTTGGACCAAAAGAAGCCCCCTCTGTATGTCACTGTGGCTCCCCCCCTTCAGCGGCTGGCCATCCGGCTCAAACGGGTTCTACCCGACCGGGTTTTTGAAGCTTTGATCGCAAGGCGCTATCCCTTGCGCTGAATCGCGCATTTTTGTGGGGCCATGCCCAGTACTGTATCCCATCGTCCCATTCACAAGGTCTTGATCGCCAACCGCGGCGAGATTGCGTTGCGCATTATGAGAACCGTGCGAGCCATGGGACTCCAAAGCGTTGCTGTTTACTCCGATGTCGATGCCGACATGCCCTTTGCGCGGTATGCTGACGAAGCCGTGCACATTGGCCCTGCCACCGCAGCCGAATCTTATTTGATTCCTGAGCGCATCATTGAAGCCGCCCACAAAACAGGTGCAGATGCCATCCATCCTGGGTACGGCTTCTTGAGCGAAAACGCGGCTTTTGCCCAAGCCACAGAAGATGCCGGGATCGCATTCATCGGCCCCCGTCCCAGCAGCATACAGACTATGGGCGACAAGCTCTCGGCCAAAGCAGCGGTTTCGTTGCAGGGTGTGCCGTTGGTGCCCGGCTCCGAAGGGGAGATCACTGACTTGGACGAAGCAGAGCGTCTGGCCGCAGAAATCGGATTTCCCGTCATGGTCAAGGCCAGCGCTGGCGGGGGCGGAAAAGGCATGCGCGTGGTGCACGACCCCGACCAGCTCCGCAGCGAAACACAGCGTGCCATGAGTGAGGCGACCAGCGCATTTGGCAACGGAGCCGTCTTCTTGGAACGTTTCGTCACCGAACCCCGCCACATTGAAATTCAAGTGCTCTGTGACGCACACGGCAATGGCGTGCACTTGTATGAGCGGGAATGCAGCATTCAACGCCGCCATCAAAAGGTTGTCGAAGAAGCCCCCAGTGCCCTGCTCGATGGCCCCCTCCGTCAGCAAATGGGCCAATGTGCGCTGGATTGCGCAGCCGCATGCGGTTACATAGGTGCGGGGACGGTTGAGTTTCTGGTAGATGCCAACCGGAACTTTTACTTCCTGGAGATGAACACCCGCCTTCAAGTGGAACACCCCGTCACGGAGATGATCACCGGGGTAGATCTGGTAGAAGAGCAAATCAGAATTGCTCAGGGAGAAGTCCTCAGGCTGACCCAAGAAATGCTCAGTATCCAAGGGCATGCCATTGAACTGAGGGTCTACGCTGAAGACGTGCCTGCAGGCTTCCTGCCTTCTACAGGCAAACTCGCCGCGCACATTGCGCCACAAGGTCCTGGGATTCGCGTGGATGCCGGCGTGGAGACTGGAGATGACATTTCGATTTATTACGACCCCATGATCTCCAAGCTCTGTGCCCATGGCATGGACCGCAACCAGGCCATCGAAAGGCTGCGCAGGGCCATCGACGAGTACACCATCCAAGGGGTAGAAACCACACTAGATTTCGGACGCTTCGTGCTCGACCACCCCGCTTTCGTATCCGGGAAGTTCGACACTGGATTTGTCTCTACTCACTTCGACGCTGCCAGGTTTACGGCCTACAACGAAGCCCGCAAAGCTCCGCTCAATTGGTCCGCTGCTACCGCCGTCTTAGAGACAGCAGACCACACAGCAGATAGCCAGCACCCTGGAACAACTTCAGAACCAAGCACAGGAAAAGCCTGGAGGGGACGTTTCGCAGAATGACACAGCAACTTTTTTGCGCGTTTTACGTTCAAAAGGCGCCATGTCCGTGCAAATCATACGTGCCCTTTTCTGCCTAGCCGCCCTCTTCTGTGTGGCTTTGGCACCTGTGCACGGCATAGCCCAAACAGACAGTCTGCCCCCCATGGTTCATCTGGATGAAGCCGTCATTCAGCCCGGTCCAAGCATTCCAGCAGGCCACCGCACCCCACCTGGTTCAAAGCGTTACAACCGCCTGGAAAAGAGGGTAATCAAGGTGTGGCCCTATGCTGCGTATGCAGGTCTGGCGATGGATAGCCTAGAAATGGAACTTGAAGGAATCCCATCGGCGAAGGAGCGAAAAGCCGTGATTCAAGCAAGGGAGGACGCCCTAAAAGTTCGGTTTGAAGGAGAGTTGCGGCGATTGACAGTTCGAGAAGGTGTGATCCTCATTCGACTCATTGACCGCCAGGCCAACCAAACCACTTTTGGGGTTGTGCAAGAGTTGAAAGGCCGATTGAGTGCCTTTATGTGGCAAGGACTCGCCCGCCTCTTTGGCCACGACCTTAAGAGCGAGTATGATCCAACAGGAAGCGACGCAGCCATCGAGCACATCATTCACAAACACAGTTTGGAATGCCATTCAGGAAGTTCCTGGGCCTCTGCACAAGAGCGCTGACACCCAGCGGCGCCCTCCAACTTCCAAACAACGACCAACATCCTGCATCGCCCACTGCGTCCAAGCTATCTTCGCCAAGCATGGAGAAGGCATTCATCTTGTATGACCTCGAAGCCACGTGCTGGCGGACAAGCCGTCCAAAGCGGGTGGAAATCATAGAGGTAGGAGCAGTCAAAGTCAACGCGGACCTAGAAATTGTCTCTGAGTACTGCGCCTTTGTGAGGCCTTTGGTCCACCCTGTCATCAGCAAGTTTTGTACCTCCCTCACCTCCATTCGGCAATCCGACATTGACTTCGCTCCCCAATTCGACGAAGTCATGGAGGACTACGAAGACTGGATGGGCGTCGGAAAGGCAGACGTGATCCCCATGAGCTGGGGTGACTTTGACAAGCGCCAACTGATTACAGATGCGGCACTCCATGACATGCAACTGGATTGGCTGGACGCCCATGTTTGCTTCCAGAAGCATTTTGGGAAATGGAAGAAGTCCCAAAACCAGGTGGGGCTGAAAAAGGCATTGGAAGAAGAAGGCATCAATTGGTCTGGCACCGAGCACCGGGCCATTGACGATGCCCGCAACATGGCCGAGCTGTTCTGCAAGGTGGCCTCCAACATCCCGAGCCTCAGGCTAAAGTAATGAGGGCCGTTTTCCAAACGCTGACTACGGCAGGAACGGTAGCCCGGCTTGAATGGCAACTCGAGTGGCGACAAGGCCACCAACTGGCTGCTGTCGGTTTGTTTGCTGTCGCATCGGTTTACGTGGCATTCCAAGCTTCTGACCAACATACCGGTGCCGCAGCGTGGACCGCGATGTTGTGGCTGGTTCACCTTTTTAGCGGCTTCACTGCCATTGGCCGTTTGTTTGACCGCGAGCGGTCCAATGTTCGCCGCTATTTGCAATGGACAGCCTCTCCACTTGGTCTCATTTTGGGCAAGCTGTTTCATGCGGTTTTGACCACGACAGCCCTGACAGCAGTGGTGCTGGGTGCATTTCTGCTTTTTTTAGGTTGGCCCCAAGGCATTGAATCTCCGGGCAAACCAGGACTCTTGGTGTTGGGTGCTTGGCTCGGCGGGTTGTCGATGACGACCACCTTGGTGTTTGTATCGGCGGTGGCTTCGCAAGTGCGCAGTGGAAGTGGTGCGCTGGCCGCAGTACTTGGGTTGCCCCTGCTCTTGCCCCAGCTCATCTTGGCCACACGGCTTACGCGGGGTGCTCTGGCCGATGAACCTTGGACCATGTTGGTGGAATACCCGCTCTTTTTGGGGGCATTGGGCGCTGGTACCGCCACCATAGCGTGTATTCTCTTCCCCTACATTTGGCGGGCATGAAAGGCGGTTGGAATTGGTTTTGGAAAGGCGGCAGCATCCTGCTCTTGGCCTATGTCATCGTTCGCGGTTTTTCAACCCCGTTGCAACCCGGCCTTGTCTCCGCCACCCCTTCCCAACTGACCATTGCCGGGCAGTCTGTAATCCTCACAGCGGTAGGTCAACCTTTTGCAGAAACCGAAGACCTGCCCGAAGCCTTTGAAGTGGTGCTGCGCAGTGGAGACCAGCTCATCCAAACCGAGGTTTTGGAAGTCTCGCCGCACAGCGTAAAAATCTCGGTCAACATCCCTCCATCCATGCCTTCCCGGGCACTGGACGCATACCTGTTTACGCCTGCTTCGGGAACACTCTTCCTGGGCAATGCCTGCTTCGTTGAAGAAGCCGCAAAAGGAGATGTTCCCCCAGCATTCATCGCTGGTGCCCCCCTTCCAAAGGCCCCGGAATTGGGGTTCAGCTTTCCCTACCAACCCAACATCATGGAAAGCATCCGCAATTTGCTGTGGCACGTTCCGATGTGGTTTGCCATGTTTTTCATCATGGGACTCGGATTTGTGGCATCTCTGGCGCAGCTGCGAACAGACAGCATTCAGTGGGACATGCGCGCCGAAGCTGCCGTCAAAACAGGCCTTGTCTTCGGATTACTCGGACTGGCCACTGGTTCCCTTTGGGCACGCTGGACTTGGGGAGCATGGTGGGTTTCTGACCCTCAGCTCAATGGTGCGCTGGTCACCGTCCTTCTGTATTCAGGATACCTCATCCTTCGGGCAGCCATGGGCGATGATGACAGGGTTGGCAGGCTTGCCGCCGTGTACAACGTCTTCGCATTTGTCATGCTGGTGATCTTGCTCATGGTACTCCCCCGTTACACGGAGAGCCTCCACCCCGGCAAAGACGGGAATCCCGGTTTCAACAGCTACGATCTCGACAACAGTTTAAGGGCGGTCTTCTATCCAGCCGTGATCGGATGGGGCGCCCTGTGCTATTGGATGTACACCTTGCGCCTCCGGATGAACCGCTGCACCCACCATCTGTTGTCGCGTTGACCCTTTGAAGACATGAATGCACTCCTCCTTTTGAACAGCCTTGAAGGCTTCTTCTTTGGAAGTGGCAAGGCCCACGTGGTCACGGGCGTCGCCCTGATCATCCTCGCCGGGCTCGCCCTATCTCTGTGGCGCATGGACAGAAGACTCGGCAAGCTTGAAGAAGAGGCCCGCACTGACAGCCACTGATCCCGTTGAAACAGAAATCTATAAAATGAGCCGCTTCAACATCGTCGTCATACTGCTTGTCGCTGTCCTCCTAGGCGCCCTTTTCAGTGTCTTTACACAGAACAGCGAGTCGGTTGTCTTTGCACGCGCCTTTGCAGAGCCCGGAATAGAATTCAAAGTCTCAGGGACCCTAGACAGGGAACATCCTGTGCAATACGATCCCGAAGAAGCCGTGGCTGAAACCCGGTTTCACATGACCGACAAAGACGGCCAGACCCGAGAAGTTCTGCTCAAGGAATCCAAACCTACTGGACTAGAACAGAGTGAGTCCATCGACCTGTACGGCAAGGTTGAGGAAGGGCGCTTCATCGCCACAGACATGCTGATGAAGTGTCCCAGTAAGTACAACGAGGACAGCCACAGTCTGGCTGAAGCTGCACCTGCAGCAAACTAACCAACGGAGAACCCGCCAACGTGGACATCGCCTACACCGGAGAATGGACCTGGGCCGCCTCATTGGGCCGCCTTTTGCTCGCTTTGGCCTTTGCCGGAGGCATCGCCTCCACCATCGGTTATACCAAAGCCGTTCGCCACAACGAAGACCATTGGTTGAAGCTCGGCCGGTGGGGCTTCCGAACCCAAGCCGCTGGACTCTTCGCGGCCATTGCATTGATGCTGTTCCTGATTTTCTGCCACAGGTATGAATTCGAATACATCTGGAAGCACCTCAATGACGCCATGTCACCAGGTCTTGTCTTGGCCAGTTTCTGGGGAGGGCAAGAAGGTGGATTTCTGCTCTGGATGTTTTGGATGTTGGTATTGGCCCTGGTCTTTTTGAGGCGCCAACCCGGCAAACTCGAGGCCCCTGTCATGGCCATCCATGCCGGTGTGCTCACCGGATTGAGCTCCATGCTCTTGGGGCTCTGGTTTGGTGATTTCCAATTTGGACTCGACCCCTTTCTCTTGTTGCGAGAAGCACCCCAAAACCATGGGTTGCCTTGGACATTGAATCCCGACTACCTGAGCCTTATTCCTCAATTCGCAGACGGACAGGGTCTCAACCCACTCCTTCAGAACTACTGGATGGTGATCCATCCTCCCACTTTGTTCTTGGGTTTCGCCAGCACGCTCATGCCCTTTGCTCTGGCCGTGTCTGGACTCTGGACGCAAGACCACCGCACATGGATGGGAAAGGCCATTCCATGGGCGTTTTTTGGTGTTGCCATTCTCGGGGCAGGAATCTTGATGGGAGGCGCTTGGGCCTATGAAGCCCTCAGCTTCGGTGGATTCTGGGCCTGGGATCCGGTCGAGAACAGTTCCCTGGTTCCCTGGCTCGTTTTGGTCGCAGGTGCGCATCTGCTGTTGATCAACAAGGCCAAACCGGGTACCGCCGTCACCGCCACATACCTGATGATCGCTTTGGGCTTTTTGCTGGTGGTCTACAGCACATTCCTGACCAAAAGTGGAATCTTAGGCGACACCTCTGTCCACAGTTTTGTGGACAGTGGCATTTTGCCACAGCTTCTGGGATTCTTGTTGGCGTGCTGTGCCCTGTTGTGCACCTTGATCTTACCTCCGGGAAGAGACCGGGTTGTATTTGGAGCATTGCAAGCAGCGTTGGCCGTGGGCATTGCCGTGGCCAATCCCGCCTTGTGCACGTTGGGTCTGCTGTTGGTCATGGCCTTGGCAGTTTTGAGGGGACACCTCAAAAACCTTCCCCGTACCGACACCGAAAGCCCCATTTGGACCAGAGAATTCTGGATGTTTGTGGGAGGCATGCTCATGTTCGCTTCTGCCGTTCACATCAGCTTTCAAACCAGCTTGCCTGTATTTAACCACTTCTTGGAGCCCTTTAGCGGATGGTTTGACCGGCTGTATCAATCCACCGGAAGCAACCTCGCTCGCAAATTGGCCGCACACGATTTGGCACCTGGTACAGATTTCGACGCCACCTACCACGCCATCCAAATACCGCTGGCATTCTTGTTCGTGAGCATCACCGCATTCACGCAATACCTGCGCTACAAGAGCAACAGCGGAAAGGGCCTTTTCCTAAAACTGCTCAGAAGCCTGTTGTCGGCAGGAGTTCTGACCGCCATCGTTTCATGGACCTACGGCTTCGAACTGTGGGAAGCGCCGCGCGTGGCCTTGCTCTTTGCTTGCCTGTGGTCTGCCGCTGCAAATGCTGACTACATCATCCAAGGACTCAAAGGCAAATGGGACCATGCCGGATCGAGCATTGCCCACATCGGGTTTGCCCTTGTGATTTTTGGATCAGTGCTGTCCAATGCCAAAAAGGACATCATCAGCCAAAACCGATTCGGAGACCTGCAGATGCTCAACGAATCGTTGTCCAACGATGAAGATTTGCTGCTCCTGCAAGAAGACACTGTGGCCCTGGGCCCCTACTATGTGTGCTACCAAGAGCGGCGCAGGGATGGCATCCATGCCAAGTTTGCTGTGGACTATTACGAAACCCTACCGGCATCATACACCAAAGGACAGGTTGTCTCCAACGAAGGTTTCTTGTTTCAGTGCACTGAGAACCATACTGCCTCTCCCCGGTTCACCGAAGACTTGGAGGACCATTGGACTTTTGTTCCCATTCCGAATGAGCGACAAAAAGACCAATCCAAACCTTGGTCTGCCGGAATCCCAGGTCCCTTCGCCTTCACCCTAGAGCCGCGGATTCAGCTCAATGAGCAAATGGGAAATGCCCCTGAACCCGACACCAAACGTTTCTGGAACCGAGACCTCTACACCCACATCAAATGGGGCCGCGTCTCAGAACCAGAAGCCGATGAAAACGGCTGGATGGACGGCCGCAAACACGACCTCATGCGCAGGGACAGCCTGGTCATCGGCAGGTCCATGCTGGCCTTGGACTCCATATCTGCCGTTACCCTCGAAGAAAAGCCCGGGTATGGCCTCTTGGACAAGGACCTGGCGGTCGCCGCACACTTCCGGCTGTCTGGTGGCGGTGCTGACACCAACTTCACAGCACTGTACATCGTTCGAGACAGCCTGGTTATTCCCGACATGGTCACGCTTGAAAGCCGTGGCGTCAAGCTGCGCATCGATGGCTTTCGTCCCGCCGAAGCCACGTTTGAAACCGTCGTCTGGGAGAACCTCTCTATCCGCAGAGATTTCATCGTCATGCAAGCCACCGTATTCCCTCAAATCAACCTGCTGTGGTTGGGTTGTTTAATCATGACGGGAGGCGCACTGATGGCGGTGCGACAACGGCGCAAAAGCCAGCGTCCAAGACCCGCCCAAAACAAAGCGGCATGATCCGCTGTGCTCACGTCATAGGACAGGGGCGATTGGGTCAGCATTGGGCGGACCGGCTAGACAGCATCGGCATCGACACCATCCGGTGGAGCCGAACGTCATCAGATTTTGTTCGGGACATTGGACATTGGAAGGCCCCTGAAGCGGCTGATGCAGTCTTTATCGCCGTTCCAGATGGCGCCATTGCAGAAGTGGCACAGCACGTGGCCCCAGGACTCAGACCAGGTACGCTGTTGGCCCACCATGCTGGCGCCGTGCCCCTGGACGCATTGCCCGTCCCGGCGCAAGACCGCGCGGTGATGTGGCCCCCCATGACGTTCATGAAAGGCCAATCTCCCCACTGGGAGTCCATGCCCCTAGCCGTAGAATCGGACAACCCAGATTGGCTCGCTTGGGCCCAGAACATAAGTCCCCAAGCATTCGCGCTTACGGCAGATTCCCGGCGCGCTTTGCACCTCGGAGCCGTTCTCGCAGGCAACCTGTCGGCAGCTTGGATCGGTACGGTTGAAGCCTACCTCGAAACGCACCAGCTCACACTGAGCATGCTGGCTCCTCTTGTGGAAGAGAGTGTAGACAACGCCCTGAAAGGCAATGCCCTGAGCACCGTGTCTGGCCCTGCCGCACGGAACGACAGAAACACCTTAACACAGCAGACCGCAGCTCTTGCAGGAGGCACAGCAAAGCAGGCCGAACTCGCCGCATTGCACCGCATCCTGACCAACCGCATTTTAGACCACCATGGATACGACCTCCTCCCGCCCTTTCAAGCAAAGGCTCCAACAGATTGAAGCCTTTGTGTTTGACAACGACGGTGTCTTTACAAACGGCACTGTATTCCTCATGCCCGGAGGCGAGCAAGTCAGGACCGCAAGTACCCGAGACGGTTATGCCGTACAACATGCCACCAAATGCGGGGTCCGGCTTGCCATGATTTCAGGAGGACGAAGTGAAGAAGTGGTGCGACGGATGAACGGATTGGGCGTGCAAGAAGTCATCATGGGAGCTTCAGAAAAACTCGGATCCTTCGAATCGCTCTGTGCACGCTGGAATTTGACCGTCGACCAAGTCTGCTACATGGGAGATGACATACCCGACATTCCTGTGCTCAAAGCTGCCGGAATGGCGTGCTGTCCCCACGACGCAGTTCCAGAAGTTCGGGCCGTCTCAGACTACGTTAGTCCTTTGGCTGGAGGCGCTGGTTGTGTGAGGGATATCCTCGAACAAGCCATGAAAGTGAAAGGACTGTGGATGAATGACCTCGCTCACGCGTGGTGAACCCGTAAGTTTGCCGCCCAATGGACCGCAACACCATCACTGGTTTCCTGCTGATTTTCGCGATGGTCATCGTGTATCAGCTGTATTTCGTGCCTGTTCCCGAAGTAACGGAGAACACCAACACCGCTGCAGCTCCTGCACCAGAGCAGCCTGAAGAGGTCATTGACTTGCCCAACTCCGAGGGCCTCAATGACGCAGACAGCACCTATGTGGCACAAACGGTGCTGCTGTCAACCGACGAACTCGACGTAGAAATTTCTACCGATGGCGCCAACCTCGTCAAGGCCAAACTCAAAGACGGTTACTTGGACTTTTGGAGCAAAGAGCCCATTCAGCTTTGGACCGAAGATGGATCTGACATCAATTGGGTCGCTCGGGGTGAAGGGTCTTACAACCAGCGTTTCGACGTTGTAGAATCTTCCAGCGAAAGGGTCGTGCTTGCCGCGCGCGGTGATGGTCCCTTGCGTGAACTCACCTATACCCTTGATGGCTACCTCCTCGATGTCCAGGCGCGGTTTAAAGATGCCCGAGGCGAAGTAGGGTTTCAATGGCAAGCCGATGGCCGGCACAACGAAAAAGGCCTGGAATGGGAACGCCAACGCAGCAGCATATACTACCGCGAACAAGGCCACGGCCGCGATTATCTCTATGAAGGCCGCGACGACGAGGCTGAAATTGAGGACCCCGTTGAATGGGTGGCGTTCAAGCAAAATTATTTCTCTGCCATTGTGGGCTCGGATTTGGGCTTCAACTCAGGCAAACTCAGAAGCCTCCCTCCGGTCAACGAAGAGGACACCACCATCAACATGCGTTTCGGCATGGATGTCACCCTGCCGACCACGGACATTGACGGCAGGGAAATCGCTGCTGTGCAGTTCTATTTCGGCCCCAATGACGTTAATGCACTGGGCACCACGGGCTGGGGTGAAATCGGACGTGTCATCGACTTCGGATGGTGGATTTTCGGTTGGATCAACCGCAACGTGATATTTCCGATTTACTCCCTTTTGGCCAAGTACATTGGTTCTGCAGGACTCATCGTCCTGATTATGACGCTGCTCATCAAGTCTGCGCTGTTCCCCATCACCTGGAAGAACTATGTCAGTTCGGCCAAGATGCGGCTGTTGAAGCCCGACCTAGAAGTCATCAACGAGAAGTATCCCGATCAGGAAGATGCCATGCAACGGCAGCAGGATACGATGAAACTGTACCGAGACAGTGGCGTCAACCCACTCGCAGGGTGCATACCACAGCTCATTCAAGCTCCTCTGTTGTACGCCATGTTCCGGTTCTTCCCGGCCAACATTGAGCTCAGGGGCAAGTCCTTCTTGTGGGCCGATGACCTCGCAGCTTATGACAGCATCCTCAACCTGCCATTTGAAATTCCATTCTACGGGGCGCATGTCTCGGGCTTCACCCTGCTCATGGCCGGGTCGATGTTCATCTATGCCAACCAGAACATGGCCCAGCAGGCCGCTCCCACCCAACCAGGGATGCCCGACATGAGGATCATGATGCGGATCATGCCACTGTTCATGTTGTTCTTCTTTAACCGTTACGCCAGTGGTTTGAGCCTCTACTACTTCATGGCCAACGTCGTCACCATCGGACAGGTAACTGCCGTGAAAAAGTTCTTCATCAACGAAGACAAGATCCGAGAGAAGATCAAAGCGAAGCAAGCCACGCCCAAAGCTGAGAAAAAGAAAAGCGGTTTTGCAGAGCGTCTTGAGACGATGCAAAAGGAGCAGCAGAAGCGCGCAGAAGAAATGAAACAGCAGCGCGACCAGTCGCGCAAGTCGCGCAACCAGAAGCGCAAGAAGTGAAAGCGCTTGCCTTTTCAAATCCCCTGGGTTCCCCACTTCAACTGCTGGGAGTTGCATTGGTGTTGACGCTGAGCAGTGCATGTCACGGGCCCAAATCTTACCTGTCCGTCAAAAAGGGGCCCTTGTTGTCCTATTCCAAATCGATGTGCTTTGGGCCATGCCCCGCCTTCTCACTCACGGTGGAAGACGGTGGCCGAGCCCTTTACACAGGCAGGGCCAACGTCACCTTTATTGGAACCCATCAAGCACAATGGCCAGCTTCGCATTTGGAAACACTCGCACACATCGCGGCCGAAGTGCGGTTGGACCAGAAAGCGGGCGTTTATGACAACCCCCTGGTCATGGACCTGCCCGCCAAACGGCTGTCTTTTGGGGGACATGAGGTGATGGACCGCATGAATGGCCCGGACTTGGAACGCCTATATACAGCGCTGGACAGCCTGATTAAAGCCACAACGTGGGCTCCTGAACCTCCACCTCAGCAGTAAGAAAGCCACCGAAACATTTCGCCTCCTATTTTCGCGCCGCATCGGTTCGAACGAAGGACACATGCAAACGACGAACAACATCATGAAGCAACGCATCTTTCTGCTGCTCTTCGCAGCTTTCCAACTCGCCGCTACGACGGCACGTGCCGATGAAGGCATGTGGCTCCTTCACATGCTCCAACGCATCAATGAAGCCGAAATGCAGCAAATGGGCCTGAACCTCTCCGCAGAGGACATCTATTCCCTGAACCAAGCCTGTCTCAAAGACGCTGTCATCACCCTCAACGGAGGCAGCTGCACTGCAGAGATCATTTCCGACCAAGGGCTTGTACTCACCAACCACCACTGTGCATATGGTGCCATCCAAGGCTTCAGCACGGTAGAAGATGACATCCTGACCAATGGTTTTTGGGCCATGTCACTCGACGAGGAAAAACCCATCCCGGACTTCAGCGTGACCTTTTTGCAGCGCATCGAGGATGTGACCGAGCGCGTGCTCGCCGACGTGACCTCTGACATGGACGACAGCGACCGTGAGGCCGCCATCCAAGCTGTGATTTCCCAAATCGAAGAGGAAGAAAAAGGCATCAGTCCCGATTTCCGCCCTCAAATCAAGAGCTTCTACCACGGCAACGAGTTCTACCTGTTTGTCTACCGAGACTATACCGACATCCGCTTGGTGGGCAATCCCCCAGAGAGCATCGGAAAGTTTGGTGGCGACACCGACAACTGGATGTGGCCGCGCCACACCGGAGACTTTTCACTGCTCCGCATCTATTCTGATGCCGATGGAAACCCTGCTGACTTCAGCGAAGACAACAAGCCATATACCCCCAAGCGCCACCTTAAAGTCAGCCTTGAAGGTGTCGAAAATGGAGACTTTACCATGATCATGGGCTACCCTGGCAGCACCGATCGCTTCCTGAGCAGCCATGGTGTCCAACAGGCCTTAGACCTTTACAACCCCAGTGTGGTCGAAGTGCGTGACCTGAAGCTGAAGACCATGAAGTCGCACATGGACGTCGACCCTGCCGTCCGCATTCAGTACGCCGCGAAGTATGCCCAGACCGCCAACTACTGGAAGTATTACATCGGGCAATCCAAAGGGCTGAAAGCCTTGGACGTCTATGGCAAAAAGAAAGCCCTTGAAGACGAGTTCTCGGCTTGGATGGGCAGCTCAGCCGACCGCAAAAAAGAGTACGGCGCTGCACTTGGCATGCTCAAGACCTATTACGAAAACACCAACGCTACTGTGAAAGGACAGGTGTATTCTTTGGAAGCAGGCCTCATCGGCTGCGATCTCATGCTGTTCGCTTTCCGCGTGGGCATGGGCGCACAAGGGCTCTTCAGTGAAGACGCAGACCGCGCAGCCGCAGCGGCAGCCAGCTTGCGTGGCCGCGCAGAAGGATTTTTCAAGGACTACGACCAAGAGACCGACCGCGATCTCTTTGTGCAGCTCATGACGAAATACATGCAGGACATCGCTCCAGACCAGCAACCTGCTTACTTCGAGACGGTCCGTTCCAAGTACAAGGGAGATTTCGCGCGCTACGCCGACAAGATGTACCCCAAGAGCTTCCTCACCGACCCAGAGCGCTTCGAAGCATTTGTAGCCGATCCCGACCAAAAGGCCCTTGACAAGGACCTCGCTGTGGCCGCTGCCATGAGCCTGATCGAGACTTACCGTGGCTATTTTGCTTCACCCGAGCAAGGCAAATTCGACAAGGGCTATCGCTTGCTCACTGCTGGATTGCGCGCCATGAATCCAGACAAGAAATGGTATCCCGATGCCAACTCCACCATGCGCTTGAGCTATGGCACCGTCGGCGACTACGATCCTGCAGATGCGGTCCATTATGACTTTGTGACCACCTCTGACGGCATCCTCCAAAAGAAGGACAACTCCAACCCCGAGTTCGTCGTGGATGGCACCTTGGAAACCCTGTTGCGCAAACGTGACTTTGGACGCTATGCTGACGACGAGGGCGACCTGGTACTGTGTTTCATCTCCAACAACGACATCACGGGAGGAAATTCAGGCAGCCCTGTATTGAATGGCAACGGTGACCTCATCGGCCTCGCCTTTGATGGCAACTGGGAAGCCATGAGTGGTGACATTGCCTTTGAGCCTGAACTCCAGCGCACCATCAGTGTGGACATCCGCTATGTCATGTGGGTGATCGACAAGATGGCCGGAGCCCAAAACCTCATCGACGAAATCGACTTCGTCACGGCCTCCAAAGAGGCTGCGAAAGAACTGCCCAAAGACATGGCCCAGCCTGTCGAAGACATGGAAGGCGGCCGCTAATCGCTCCGTCAACGCCTTTGGAAAGCCCTGCCCTCACCGGCGGGGCTTTTTATTTGCCCCTGCGGGATCGAGCGGTTCAGTGAAGCTCAAACCGCATTGCGGCCCGCATTGACTATGCCAAACATGCTCCGCACCACAAGCTTCTGAAGCACCTCGGCATCCGCCGGAGCCTGGCCCTGTCCATCAATCCATTGCAATGCTGCCTGTTGGATGACCAGCAAGGGCAAAATGATGGACTCGCGCAAATCAATGGAAGCCGCGATGTCTGGAGATCGCTCCATCAATTGAGCCTGACCTGTCACGGTCAACAACAAGCGGCGCGTCAGGTCGAATTCCTCCTTTACGGTCTTCCACAAACCACCGAATTCGGGGTGATCCTGCAAATGTGCAGTAAGGTCAAAATTGCACTTCCGCATGCTTTGCATGCTGTTCTCAACCAAGGCAGCAAACAGAGGTTGATCGCGGTACAAGGCCGCAGCGTCTTCCAACCTTCCCTCCTGCTCCAAGACCTGTAAAGCCGTCCCAATCCCAAAGAAACCGGGGACGTTCTGCTTGAGCTGACTCCAAGACCCCACAAACGGAATGGCCCTCAAATCATCGAGGGTCAATGGACCTGACTTTTTGCGGCGCGTTGGCCGGCTCGCAATGTTGGTCTCCCCATAGTATTTGAGGGTACCGTAGGTCTGCAGGTAATCCATGAACTCAGGGCGGGCCTTGAGCGCATTGTACTCCGCGTAGCTCCTCTCGGCCAGCAGGTTCATCAAGTCACGCTGTGCCTGTGTCCAGCGCGATTTTTCAGGATCAATCAAACGGTGCTGCAAGCCCGCGGTAAACAGCAACTCCAAGTTGTAGCCCGCACTCAACGGGGTTCCAAAATTGGAGCTGATGGACTGACCTTGGATCGTGGTCTGAACTTCCCTCGTTTCGACATCGGGACCCAGCGAAGCATAAAACCGGTGGGTGTTTCCTCCACCCCGTGCCGGTGGGCCGCCACGGCCATCGAAGAACACCACCTCCACGCCCGCCTCGGAACAAGCTTGAGACACCGTCTCCTTGGCTTGGTGAATCGACCAATTGGCGCGCAAATAACCACCGTCTTTGGTGCCGTCACTAAAGCCCAACATGATGGTTTGGCGGTCGCCACGTAGCGCCACGTGGGCGCGGTAAGCCGGGTCGGACAGCAGCGTCCGCATCGCAGCGGGCGCAGCGGCAAGGTCATCGACCGTCTCAAACAACGGCACCAAGTCCAACGGAACCGCATCGCCGTCAAAAGTGGTCCTTGCCAAAGCATACAGGCGCGCCACATCAGAAGCCCCGCGGCAATTGCTGATGATGAACCGGTGGCACCCATCAGCTCCATTGGAAAACTGAATGTTCTGAATGGCTGACATCACCTCTACAGCATCGCGCTCCACATCGTCGGTTACGTCCGAAGCCAACCGTGCGGTGCGCATGGCCATGAGTTCAGCGACATCGTCGCCTTGGATGCCCATCGCCTCTGCAGCCCTTCTCAGTACGCGGCTGTCCTGGCGCACATCAATGGCCGCAAAATGCTGGCCAAAAATGGCCAGGGCGACCCGCAAGCGCAGGATTTCCAATACATGCAAACCGCCGTAGTCGCGGCGCACAATCTGCTCCACTTCGCCGAGTTCAGCAAGTGCTGCCTCAACATCGAAACCCACGTCCTTGGAATTGAGCGCTGAGTCCAACACTGTCTGCACAGCGTCCAACATGCCCTGCACCCCTTTGAAGGTGATGCGCCTGCGCAACGCCCGCAGCTCCCTGCGGTAACAACGCAACAGCATCACACGAAGCCGGTCCGCCACCCGGAGGGTGGTCGCCGCATCGACATAGGGATTGCCATCCCGGTCACCGCCCGGCCAAAAGCCGATGTCAAATGCAGCCGCGACCTCCATCGGATCCACATCTGCCGCCGCCCCCATGCGCATCACCAAAGCGGGCAATGCCGGATAGAAAACGTGCTCCAAGTACCATCCCTGCCGCACCGCCTCATCGTAAGGCGTGGGCGCCTGTTCTTGGAAAAACGGCGTCAAGCCCAACTGGTGGAGCAAATCGCGGGCACCTTCGAAGTCACCGCGACGCACGACTTCTGTCAAGTCCGTAATGATCCCCAAAGCCGAACCCGGATAGAACTGAGTAGGGTGTGCCGTGAGTACAATCCTCACGCGCTGCGCCACCATGGCCTCTTTAAGTTCTGCCTGAAGGTCCCTGCGTTCAATCCGCGGAAGCAAGCCCGTGAGCGATTCCGCTCCTTGCAGGTCATTGAGCCGCTCATAACGGGCATCCTCCAATGCATCGACCAGCACCACTTGCCGCTCGATGTACTGAATGAACCGAAACAACACCCCCGCCTGATCATCGGCCGCAATCCCCGCCTGTTTGAAATAGCCCTCGACCACTTCTCGCGGAGAGCTGCCGTTGGCCAAGGCTTTGCGACAGGTTTCTTGAAACAGAGGTACCTGCACGCCCGTCCCTCGAATTCCATCCAAGGGAAGCGTCAGAAATATGCTGTTGTAAACCTCGAATGGGCGGGCCACCGCCGCGGTATAGGGCGTATTCTCCATTTGATCAGAAAAGTTGAGGAGTCGGGACATTGCCGACGCACTAAAACTACAATGAAACCCGCCGCATGTTCCACAGGCCCTCCCCCGTAAATTCGCCACCATGGAATACCGCAGGCTAGGAAACAGTGGATTGCAACTCTCCGAACTCTCCTTTGGAAGTTGGATCACTTTTGGAAACCAAATCGAGGACAAGACGAGCGGGCGCCTGCTGGACATGGCCTACGATGCGGGCATCAACTTTTTTGACAACGCCGAGGTCTATGCCAATGGCGCCTCCGAGGAAGTCATGGGACGGCTCTTGGCGCAGCGCGACTGGCCACGGGACACCTGGTGTGTATCGTCCAAGGTGTTCTTTGGAGCAGGTGGACAGCTTCCCACCCAGCGCGGGCTTCACCGCAAACATGTGACCGAAGCGTGTCACGACGCCCTCAAAAGACTGCGGGTCGACTACCTCGATCTGTTCTTTTGCCACCGCCCAGACAAGCAAACCCCCATGGAGGAGACGGTGTGGACCATGCACCAGTTGATTCAACAGGGGAAAATCCTCTACTGGGGGACCAGCGAATGGAGCGCAGCTGAAATCATGGACGCCCACCGCATTGCAGAGCGCCACCATTTGATTGGACCAGTCGTAGAGCAACCGCAATACAACATGTTCGTGCGCCGAAAAGTCGAGGTTGAATTCGAAGATGTTTACCGCACCGTGGGCTTGGGTACGACCATTTGGAGTCCGTTGGCATCTGGAATCCTCACGGGGAAATACAACGGCGGCACTCCAGATGATGTGCGCCTTAAAAGGGAAGAGTTACAGTGGATGGCCGACCTGTTGTTGACCGATTCCAACCTCAAAAAAGTGGCCGCTTTGGGTGAGCTCGCTGGCGATTTGGGAACCAGCCTCGCCAAACTCTCATTGGCCTGGTGCCTCAAAAACCCGAGGGTTTCTACGGTATTGCTCGGTGCCACCAAGACCAGCCAACTCGAGGAAAACCTCCAGGCTGTTGAAGTTGTGCCGTTGTTGACAGAAGAAGTCATGGAGCGGATTGAAGGCATCCTCGACAATGCCCCATCACACCCTCAATATTGAGCCATGCGCATTGACATCCTTTCAGCCGTACCCGATTTATTGAAGGGTCCCTTTAGCGAGAGCATCGTGGGGCGCGCCCGCAAAGCCGGTGTCGTCGAAGTTGAGGTGCACGACATTCGAAAGTGGAGCACCGACAAACACGGTAAAATCGACGACACGCCATTTGGAGGCGGAGCGGGAATGGTCATGGCGATTCAGCCCATCGTAGACGCCATCTCAGACCTTCAGTCCCAGAGGACTTACGACGAAGTCATCTACCTGACACCTGACGGAGAGCGTTTGGCGCAAGGCCGCGTAAACCAGCTGAGCCTCAGTGGCAACCTGCTGCTTTTGTGCGGCCATTACAAAGGCATCGACCAGCGCATTCGAGAGGAGGTCATCACCCTGGAACTGAGCATTGGTGATTACGTACTGAGTGGCGGCGAATTGGCAGCCGCTGTTTTGGCCGATGCCTTGGTCCGGTTGGTTCCCGGTGCCATAGGCGATGGTGAAAGTGCCCTTACGGACAGCTTTCAAGACGGTTTGCTCGCTCCACCGGTCTATACCAGACCCGCAGAATGGCAAGGCCATCCTGTTCCAGAAGTGCTGCTCGGAGGGCATCATGCCGAAATCGACAAGTGGAGAATGGAGCAAGCATTAGAAAGAACACAACGGCTTCGTCCAGACCTGTTGGACGAGGCGTGAATTGTCGTAATATTGCACCCCGATTAATCGGACCTATTTCATCATACGCGTCATGGATCGTCTTCGTCAAATTTCCCAGCAACTTGTTCCTGTTCAGGAGTGGCCTGAGTTCAATGCTGGTGACACCGTCAAGGTCAGCTACAAGATTAAAGAGGGCTCGAAAGAGCGTACTCAAATTTTTCAAGGCACTGTGATTCAGCGCCGCGGAGAAGGAACCACAGCGACTTTCACGGTGCGTAAAATGGCCTCTGGTGTCGGCGTCGAGCGCGTCTTCCCCATTTCCAGCCCCTTCTTGGAAGCCGTTGAAGTGATGAAGCGTGGTAAGGTCCGCCGTGCGCGCATCTATTACCTGCGCGGCCTCACGGGTAAGTCTGCCCGCATCAAGGAGAAGCGCTCCTTCAGCGGCTCCAAGTAAAACTGAACTTCTGTCCAACGACGAAGCCGGCCTTGTTGCCGGCTTCGTCGTTTGCAGCAGATGCTAAAGCGTATCTTGGCTCGAGCGAATGGACCAACCTTTTGATCTTCAAATCATCTGCAGCACCCCTGGAGATGTTGCGCGTGCCACACGGGGTGGAGCGACACGTATAGAAATTTCCGGTTGCTACACTGCTGGAGGCGTCACTCCTTCTCCCGGCGTAATCCGACACTGCATCGAGGCCACCGATCTTCCTGTCACGGTATCATTGCGGCCGCGTGAAGGCCATTTGGTCTACACCGCATCCGAGCGGGACATCATCCTGCACGATGCGGAATGGAGTTTGGCACAAGGGGCCTCGACGGTCTTGATTGGAGGGCTGGACGGGCGGCTCAACTTGGACATAGACCTCATTGAAACTGCGATTGAGCGTTTTGGTGGAGAACACATCATGGTCAGCCGTGCGATAGACAGCGTGCGCAAGCCAGAGCAGGCCTTTGAAACACTCAAGTCTCTGCCCATTCATGCTTTGGCCTCAAGTGCCGGAGCAGGAAACGCCATCAAAGGCCATGAAAAACTGATCGGATGGCAAGCAGAAGCCGACTTTGACATTTTTGCCTCAGGTGCAGTACTGCCCAGCGGCGCAGCCCGGATGTGGACCGCAGGGCTCTCCTGCTTCCGGGCTTCTGCCCGGCACAGCGCAGGTGTTGCACATGAAGGCCGCTGGTTCGAAGGGGAGCTCTATCCCGTGGACGCACGAAGGGTCGAGCACCTTGTGCGTTCCTTGCAAAAAGCCGTCGCCAAAGAGGACGAAGAAGCTGAAGAAGGTCTGGACTGACCCTTCCTTATTTGGTCGCCTTTGTTGCCTTCAAAGGACGCCTTGAATCACACTCCGAGTACTGCAGATACCCTGTCGCGGACTGAACGCTCTTGTTCCTCTGCTGCGGCTTCCAACTCTACACAACGGGCGAGCATCGCGTCTGCCGTATTCCGGTCCTCCAAGTCAGCCGCATTGACCCTGACGTTCATGACAGCGCCCAAAACCGCTGTGCGAGCGCACAAGGCACCCACTCCTGCATCCGTGACACTGTTGGGGTTTCCGTTCTCGGCCATCTCCGCCATAATGGCCATGGATTCCAAGGAACGCTCAGCCACCTCCAAAGGCGTCTTCATAGCGCCCAAGGTGGCCGCCTGAATGGCATCATGCCGGTCAGCTTTCTGGGCGTCATTGCCCTTGGGCATGCCAAACGCTTCCATGATGGCATCGAACGCAGCGGTGTCCTCATCGACCAAAGCGAGCAAACGCGCTTGCAACGCCATTCCGCGTTCAGCAACCGCACTGAACTCCTCCCATCGGCCATCCCAACCCCGCTTGTGGGCGCTCAAGTTTGCCACCATGGTGCCGAGGGAAACGCCCATGGCACCAGCATAAGCCGCAATCGAACCACCACCGGGCGCAGGGCTCTCACTGGACGTTTCTTCTGCAAAGCCGGTCAACGTCATGCCCGCCAAAGGCGCAGTGTCTCCAGCGCCATCCTCAAGCAGGTATTCGATCACGCGTTTCCGGGCATCGAAGGGCGCCAAGTCGTCCAAACCAAGTGACTTGACCGCCACTTTTACCTTCTCGGATTCGCTGATGCCCAAGCTGCGCTCCTGCTTGCGCAGGTAGTGGTCTGCGGCATCCATCAGCACACGCTTGGGAATCAAGCCCACAATCTCACTGCCTGTAACGCGCATGCCTCGAGCAATCGACCGTTCACACGCTGCATCAAAAGCGGTGTGGACCGCTGTAACTGAAATATTGGTGAGGTTGAGCGACAGTTGGGCAATCCCGTATTCTTCGATGTACCAACCTATGCCCTTGACACATTTGAGCATGCCGGGCTCCCGAAGGGGCTGCCCTTGAGCATCATTGACCACTGGCCCGGTGAGCCCACCTGTTCTTTTGACCCGGCCATTTTCCCTGAGGTCAAAAGCCACAGCATTGGCCCTGCGGGACGACGTTGTGTTGAGGTTGACGTTGTAAGCCACCAAGAAATCGCGCGCGCCAATGGCCGTGGCCCCGGTCTTGCGGGCCCTTTCGTTGAATTCAGCTGGGCCAAAATCAGGCTTCCACTGGAGGTCCGCGAGTTTCTCCAATCCCTCATACTCACCTTTGCGACAATGGGCGAGGTTTTGACGTTCTGGCGTTAAAGCCGCATCCTCGTAGAAGTAACCGGGGATGCCCAGCTCCTTTCCCACGCGCTCGCCCAATGCATGCGCAGCAGCCTTGCAGTCTTCCATGGTCACGCCCGCCACAGGCACAAAGGGGCACACGTCCGTTGCACCCATGCGCGGGTGCTCGCCGCGGTGCTTGGACATGTCGATCAATTCGGCCGCCTTGGATATCAGCCTAAATGCCGCCTCTACAATGGTTTCGGGCGGACCGACAAAAGTGATAACGGTACGGTGGGTGGAATTTCCCGGGTCCACATCGAGCAGGCGAACGCCGTCTACCGTCTCGACGACGGCTGCGATGGCATCAATGGTGGCGCGGTCGCGGCCTTCAGAAATGTTGGGTACACACTCAATCAAACGTAGAGACATGGCTTGGCTTTTTCCGGGCGCCAAACTAATTCGAATTCAGTCACAGACGCTGCCCCAAGCAGAAAGCAATTCCAACAGGTCTGGTGCACCGATTTGCCCATCTCCATTCAGGTCACTGTCACAGGTGACAGCGCAGCTGCCATCGTCTTGGGAAGCCAATGGATTGTAGTTGGGGGCTGCGGGGTCAATGCACCCTTGCAAAAAGCAACTGCCATCGTCCAACGAAGCCTGCGGGTCAAAGTTGGCGGCGAAGGCATACGTGCATCCGGAAATGGCATCCACCACTTCGACGTAAGCGGCAGCAGCCTCGCTTTCGCACATCAATCCCTGACTGGACACTTCCCAATCGTAGAAGAAATAGTAATAATCCCCGCCTGCAGAACTCGGAATCGTGGAACTGGTAATGGTGGCCATCTCGCCCACAGCATAAGGGTAACCTTGCTCACTGCCCACATTGTCCCTCCACAAACCGACCTCAGGTGCACTGACCAAAAGGGCATATCCGGTGCCTTCGGCAATGGGGAATCCCAATTCAACAGCATTCCAACCCGGCTCTAGGTCTTGGGTAATCTCCATCAGAATTTCAGCCTGAATCGAACGCAATTGAAACGTCCGGGGGCCGGACCCATCTGCCAAGACCTGCACGCGGTCCAACACGATGTCCTCGTGGGCGTCGAAAGTCAAACCGTAAGCATCCGAACCGATAAATCCTCCCGAAGAAGGAGCTTCCTTGCCCCCCACGGCCTGGCGGTCATCGCGCATCCCAGCTGCTTTGACCCACCATCCAGTACTCGCTCCCAAAGGAGGCGTTGAATACACAGGGCCTTGATAGATAAAGGGCCCCACCTGCTCTGTGCTGCCTGCTTGGAGGTCCGACAAAGCGTTGGGCCCGTAAGGTGCGTACCAACGCAAAGCCTCCCCTTCGAGTTGTATGGGTTCAAACGTATGCGCCGACCCTGCAGCAACCAGAGCTGGGGCTACAATCGGAACCGAGGGCGACTCAAAGGTCTCGATGACCAACGGGTCGCTGGTGTCGATGTGACCGCACACATTGGTCGTGGTCACGGTCAGGGTGTCAGAACTTCCAACGTACAAAAGGTTCGAGGCTATCCCGTTGGACCAAAGCACATCCACCTGCGGACCGGGCACCGACAATTGTCGCAAAGTCCCCTGACAAAAACGCGGAGGGCCATCCGCGACAATTACAGGTGGAACGGCATCTACCATCGCCACCTCGAGCGCGGGCGACAGCACCGAACAATTGCCCGATGACAACAAGGCCTGAACCACCCCTTCCTGGGCAATTTCTCTCCCCTCTGGGTGCTCTACTCCCAAGGTCCATCCCGCAGCGGTCCAGCCATCGGGTACGGTCAACACCAGGGCATCCCCCGGACACAATTGCGCCGTTTCGGGCCAATCCAAGTCGGGCTCCACCCCAAAGCAAGGCGTCTCCAGCAAGGAGTGATATTGGTCCACATCGGGCTGGACCGTCACGGTCTTTATGCCACTTGGCCAAAACACCTCCACGCTGTCCACCGCCGTGCGGTCACCCAAGCCAAAATTGAACGTCAAAGGACCGCAAGAGCTATAACTGTAACCAATGAAAGAGGCGTCCGTTCTCTGAAAGTCCGGACCGGAATGGACGACCACCCGAGCGCCCGCAGCGTCGCGTGGCGAAACCACCCCCTCCAATTCAAAGCCGATCCAATGGTTTGTAGTGTCGTGGTTGAGGAACAACTGACACCCCGGATTGGCAGACACCAACGTATTGACCACCAAAAGGTCCTCGGCCCCATTGGCATCAAAGTCAGCCACTACTGTGGCATATCCGCTAAACGGGCTTTCCAATGCACTCCCTTCCGCAATGTCAGTGAAGGTCAAGTCCCCGTTGTTGTGGTACAGCAAATTGGGAAACGGAGAAAAGAAATATTCGTTGGCCACGTAGAGGTCGCGCTCACCATCGTGGTCGTGGTCGATGAAGACGGTTCCCCACCCCATTCCTGCATCACCCACACCTGCATCTTCCGTGATGTTGTCGAATGGGACCACGGGGCCCGATTCAGGCTGCGCTCCGGGGTTGAGGTACAGGTCATTGGGCAGGTTGTTGGAAATAAAGAGGTCCAAAAAACCGTCATGGTTCAGGTCGGTCGCATCCACTCCCATGCCCTGGGCCTGCAAATTCAATCCCCACGCTTCAGCTTGATTCGTAAACAAACCTTCACCATCGTTGATGTACAGCTTGTTCATTTGGTTGGCATCGTGGGTCAAATAGAGATCGAGGTCCCCGTCATTTTCGATGTCGAGGAACAGCGCCCCCATTCCAATCAAGTTGTCCGTAGCCCCTGAAGCGTAATAGCCATCCGTGAATCCACCCTCTCCGTCTGAAAGCCAAAACGCATTGGGTTGGTTCATATTGACGATGTACAGGTCCAGCCATCCGTCCATGTTGATGTCGGCAGCATGTGCTCCACGGCATTGAGACTCCTGTCCCAGGCCCAGTTCATCGGTCACATCCGTGAACACGCCTCCCCCGTCGTTGCGCCAGAAATGATTGGCATCGCCGGTGTTGCAACTCAGCAAGTCCGGGTCTCCGTCATTGTCGTAATCAAAGAAGAGCGTCGCCATGGTAAACCCCTCATCCTCAACACCTGAAACCACTGGAACGAAAGTGGCATTGCCCTCATTTCTGTACAAGGTGTTGGAGGCCAAGCGGCTCCCTATGTAGACATCCAAGTCTCCATCGAGGTCATAATCCGCCACAGATGCGCTGTGGTTCAAGTAGCTCCCCAAAAGTCCAGCTGCTTCAGATTGGTCCAGAAAATCAGAAGTTTGGGCAACAGCACTGCATGCCCACAAGGTGGAGCAGACCATCATCATCAATGTGCGGAAATTCTGGATCACGGTTGGCGGCTTCTGTCGTCAGCGACGAGAAAACAACCCTTCAAGATACAAAGGGTTCAATCCACCCAATGTCCCCGCAACAAAACACGTTCGGGAAGTGGGTCTCCAAAGGCATAGAGTGCCTCTTCCACCGAACGCAATGGCCGGGTTACGATCAGGCTGGCCTCTTGACCAATGCCCAAGCCTCCCACTTGCGACTCGATCCCCAATGCAGCAGCTCCGTTGGTCGTCGCCGCGGCCAGCGCTTCGATCGGCTCCAACCCCATCTTCACGCAGCCCAGCGCAGCAGCCAGGTGCATGTTTCCCGAAGGAGCAGAACCGGGATTGAAGTCTGTGGCGATCGCCAAGGCACAACCTGCGTCCACCAGCGTGCGGCCTTGGGTGAACGGGAGGTCTAAAAACAGAGAACACAGGGGCAGCGCCACAGGCATGGTGTCTCCTGTGGCCAGTTCAGCCACATCCTCCGCGCGCAACACTTCCAAGTGGTCCACGGTCATGGCCCCGAATTCCACGCACAAAGCGACTCCGCCACTGGCCTTAAACTGGTTCACGTGAACCTTGGCCGGCAGCCCCCTGAGCTTAGCGGCCTCGAGCAATGTGCGCGTTTCATCCAACCCGAAATACCCCTCCTCGCAGAAGATGTCGACGTGGTCAGCCAGTTCCTCCTCCATCACAGCGGGCAACACCTCTCTCACCATATAGTCGGTGTAATCCACAGGGCCATTCCAACCGTCGGGCACCGCATGGCAACCCAAAAAAGTCGTTTTGACCGGGATCCTCTCCAAGGCACCCAGCCTGCGGGCCACCCGCAACATTTTGAGCTCACTTTCCAGATCCAAGCCATAGCCCGATTTGATCTCCAGCGCCCCAGTGCCCATGCGCATGAGCCGCTCCATGCGCTCGAGGGAAACCGAGAATAGGTCGTCTTCGGACATTTCCCGCAACGCTTTGGCGCTGTTGAGAATCCCCCCACCATTGGCGGCAATTTCTTGGTAACTCAGCCCCCGAATCCGATCGACAAACTCGCCTTCTCGAGACGCTGCATGTACGAGGTGGGTGTGGCTGTCCACCCAAGCTGGAAGCACACAACGGCCCGCAGCTTCCAACACCTCCAAACCGTTCCAATCGACAATCCCTGGAAATTCGGACATCGGACCACCGCCGATCACCCGCCCATCTTCCAAGGCCAACCAAGCGTCCTCGATCACCGACAATTGTCGCATCTCAGGTCCAGAAAGTTTACCCGGCGCCCCTGCTCCAAATCCAACCAGATGACCGATGTCCTTGATGAGCTTACGGCCTATCGCAAATCCACTTTCCATGGGCGCCAAGGTCGGACATCCTGTGCTATCAGCAGCCTCGTACCTTTGTGGCATGCCCGGAAACAGCATCGGAGAGCGTTTCAAGCTCACCACTTTTGGAGAATCACATGGCCCTGCCCTTGGCGGCGTGCTCGATGGCATGCCCGCTGCGGTTCAGCTCGACCTCGACCGCATACAAGCCGAACTCCAACGCCGCCGTCCAGGGCAATCAAAACTGACCACAGCGCGCAAGGAAAACGACACTGTGACCCTACTTTCCGGTGTGTTTGAGGGCCGGACCACAGGCACGCCCATTGGCTTTACCATTCCCAACGGCGATGCCAAGCCCGGAGATTACAGCCACCTCGAAGGACAATACCGCCCCAGTCATGCCGACTACACGTATGACGCCAAATTCGGCACACGCGATCACCGGGGAGGTGGGCGTTCCAGTGCCCGAGAAACCGCAGCGCGCGTCGTTGCGGGCGCCATGGCACGACAATTCCTGGAGCAACTCTATCCCCAAGGCCCCGCTCCCGCTGTCGGCGCTTACGTAGAGAGGGTGCAAGACATCGCCATGCCCTCCCCGCCGGCTTACTATGACGCAGGAACCGTCGATGCGCATGCTGTTCGGTGTCCAGATCCCGACACTGCCCGTCGGATGGAGGCCCGCATATTGGAAGTCAAGAAGGCGGGTGACACGGTGGGCGGCAGCATTGTTGTCGTCGCCAAAGGAATCCCTCCGGGATGGGGTGAACCCGTATTTGACAAACTGCACGCAGACCTGGCAAAAGCCCTTTGGAGCTTGCCGGCAGTCAAAGGCCTCGAACTCGGCAGCGGGTTCAGCGGTACCCTCATGAAGGGGTCAGAACACAACGATGCATTTACCGGAAAAAGTGGCAGCATCCGGACGACCACAAACCACAGTGGAGGGATACAAGGCGGCATCAGCAATGGAGAAGATATCATACTCCGCGTGGGTTTCAAACCGGTCGCAACCCTGTTGACCGATCAAAACAGCGTCAACCAAGCCGGCGAGGATGTCGTTCTGAGTGGCCGCGGACGGCACGATCCCTGCGTCTTGCCCCGTGCTGTCCCCATGGTCGAAGCCATGGTTTTGCTGGTACTGGCCGATCACGCTTTACGTCAACGGAGCGCCCGGCTCTGAACATTAGATTGCGTCCTCGAACGGAACGCAACACCAACCCTTGAAACGCATGCGCCTCGCCCTGCACTGGCAAGTCCTCATCGGCCTCGCCGTCGGTGTCCTCTACGCCTGGATGTCCATCACCTTCGGATGGAACGACTTTACGGTAGACTACATCAAGCCCTTTGGTGACATTTTCATCAATGTCCTCAAGCTCATTGCTGTTCCCTTGGTGCTGTTCAGCATCATGTCTGGCGTGGCCAGCCTCGGTGACCCTGCCAAGTTGGGCAGGCTCGGCGTCAAAACCGTGGTGACCTACCTGCTGACCACCATGACAGCGGTCATCGTAGGACTGTTGCTGGTCAACCTCATGCAGCCCGGATCCCGCGTCTCCGATGACCTCCTGGAGTCCAACCGCATTCGGTATGAACTGTGGCGCGATGCCAATGGCATTCAAGTACTGGACGACATCAACCTGCGCAACGACCCCGCACTTTCAGAAAAAGTCGCCCAAATCACCGAGGAGCAAGTCTCCATGAACGACTGGGTCGTCGACAAACTCAGCAAAGCAGAACGCACCAAGTCATCTGGCCCTTTGCAGCCCCTTGTCGATGTGGTACCGACCAACATATTCAAGTCGTTGGCCGACATGTCCATGCTACAAATCATCTTCTTTGCCGTCTTCTTTGGAGTCGTTTTGGTGGGCATGCCCAAGGACCAAGCCGCACCGCTGATGCGCGCCATCGACGCCCTCAATGAGGTCTTTGTGCGCATGGTATGGGTGGTCATGAAGGCCATGCCGATTTTTGTTTTTGCCTTGATGGCAGGACAAATCGTCAACGCCGCAGGAAGCGATCCAGAAATGTTCCGCCAACTGCTGGAGTACCTCTTGCAATACAGCATTGTGGTGGTCATTGGATTGGCTTTTATGGTCTTCATCTTCTACCCTTCTTTGGTGGCCATGTTGATCAAGCCATTGGGGTTCAAAGCCTTTTTGGCCGGCATGCGGGACGCTCAAATCACAGCGTTTTCTACCTCGAGTTCCGTCGCCACATTGCCCGTTACCATGGATTGTGTGCGCAACAAAATCGGCGTATCCGAGCGCACCACCAGCTTTGTGCTTCCCATCGGGGCAACGGTAAACATGGATGGGACCTCGCTCTACCAGGCAGTGGCGGTCGTTTCGCTCGCCCAGTTTCACATGGTGGATCTGAGCCTCGCCCAGCAAGCCGTCATCGTGATCACCGCCACCCTGGCTTCCATTGGTGCTGCCGCCGTTCCAAGCGCAGGATTGGTCTTGATGATCATCGTTTTGGAAAGCGTGGGGCTCAACCCCGCCTGGATCGCCTTGATCTTCCCCGTGGACCGCATCCTAGACATGTGCCGAACGGTGGTCAATGTGACAGGCGACGGTGCCGTTTCCACGATCATCGCCCACAGCGAAAACGAACTCGAAGTCCCCGCACAGCAGGCATGAACCCTATTTACCGACTGGCCAGCTTCCTGTTCACGGCAAGTCTCTGTGCCGGCCTGTCCGCTGCCGCTTTGGCCCAGGAGGACAACCCCTGTGCACCCGAACTCGACGCCAAAACAGCAAAGCTGCTCGAAAAAGGACAAGACAAGCGGAAGTACGACGCCGACAAGAGAAAGGGATACCTCGAGGAAGCCATCGATTCAGATGAAGCTGCCATTGCAGCGCGCTTTGAACTGGGCTTGCTCCTTTTTAGCCAAAATCGCCGTTCTGGCGGTGGATTTGGTGAGGCCCGCGCACAGCTGCTCACCGTTCACGAAGCCTGCCCTCGCTACGATGCAGACGTTCCCTACACCTTGGGCAGCATCGCCTATGCCGAAGGTCAGTTCGAAACAGCATTGGAGTGGTTTGACCGTTTTATTCGTTGGGAATCCATCACCGGTAAACCGCATTCACCCCGGTCCCAACGCCGGCTCGAAGACGTCCAAAAAAACCTGCCGGAAATTCAGTTTCTCATCGAATACAATGCCCATGCCGACAGTCCCCCGCCTCAGGTTTTGGCATCTGTAGCGACACGGGACCAAGAATACCTGCCCGCCCTATCAGCCGATGGAACCCTGCTGTTCTTTACCCGTGCAGGAGAGCGCAAGGCCAAAGGCGATCTGGTGAGCAAACCCTTTGAAAAGTTCACCTGGGCCCGACGCCCCGGCCCCTCGGAAGCATTTGACAATGGAACGGCCATGGAAGACCCTTTCAACCGCACTTCAGGCTATGGTGGGGCTTCCATCTCCGTAGACAACCGCTCTCTTTTTCTGGCCGTCAAAACACCTGTCCCCGGCCACCCAGAAAACATCGACCTGTTCTCAGCGCGCTATTCATTGCTCGAGGATACTGGAGATGAAACGGTGTACCTCTGGAGTGAGCCGCAAGCATTGGATGCCTTGAATACACCTGACGGGTGGGAATCCCAGCCCGCTGTGAGTCCAGATGGGCAGTGGCTCTTTTTTGCAGCGGTGCGTCCAGGAACCACCACCGATGCGCAAGGCGATCCCACCATAGACATTCTGGCGAGCCCCCTTCAACCCGATGGGCATTGGGGCGCAGCATCCGTATTGCCCGCCCCCATCAACAGCTCATTTAGCGACAAGGCGCCCTATTTGCACCCCGATGGACACACCCTGTATTTTGCGTCAAACCGGACGCCGGGTGGCGGAGGCTATGACATTTGGGTCAGCCGGTTGGACAGTACAGCTTTGCCCACCGATCCCGATGGCTGGTCGAGACCTGTCAACGTAGGCACTCCTTTGAACACCCCTGGGGACGAGCATGGACTGGTGACCTCTGCCGATGGCAAGACGGCCTACTTTTCCAGCCGAAGACAAGGGACCAGTGGGCTTGACATCATGACTTGGACACTCCCCGAACCCCTGAGGGCACGGGCGTCGGTGGTGGTCAAAGGTCAACTTGACATCAGCGATGAACTGGCGAATACCCCCATCGATTTGGAACTGCGCTATGCCCAAAGCCGAAGGGCCCAGGCCATCGAGCTGGGCGATGATGGCGCTTTTGCTGCGGTCGTTGACCTCGCCACCAAGGAAGACGTGATCATGTTAGCCAAAGCCGAAGGCGCGGCATTCAGCGCTGGACTGGTCATCGACAGGGACGAAAGCGAACCCGCACTGGTGACCGCGAACCTCAGCGTCCGCTCAGTCAAAGAAGCCAATGCTGCATTCGAAATCGAAGACATCCATTACGCTTCAGGGTCTGCCGAGATTGGACGGTCCAGTTTGCTGCTTTTGGATCTTTTTGCAGAATACCTCAATCAGGCAGGCTTGAATGTAGAAATCGGCGGACATACCGATGACATTGGCAGCGATTCCGACAACCTTTCCCTGAGCGAAGCTCGGGCACAATCTGTGCGGAACTACTTGGTTTCTCAAGGAGTCTCAGCGTTAAGCATCAGCGCAAGGGGCTACGGAGAAACCCGCCCGCGGGCAGACAACAGCACTGAGAAAGGACGTGCCCGCAACCGCCGCACCGAGTTCAGCATCACCCAATAAAGCCTCCCTTGGGTTTACGGCACGTTGCCGGTGAATAATTCACAGGAGGGGCCTCCAAAACAGGGCAAGCCAAGGGCGATTTTCACGTTGTCCATGCACGTCCCCATGCTGTCCCTTTTTTCTTCCTCCTCCTCCGCTTGCCCGAAAGCCCCGTTTGCATTCAAACGCTGCGCACAATCAGGCATCATCTTGGCTGCGGTTGGCACCCTGCTCAGTGTCCCCACTTCCTTTGCCCAAAGCGCCTCCCTCGTGGGAGGAGAAGTCACGGAGTCTGTCCACCGAAAAGACCCCTCGAATTTCGACCGGGCGCGGCACCACTTTGATCACCATCAATATGCTGCAGCAATCGAATTGTTCGATGCGTGGGTTCAAGAACCTGCAGCTGGTGACGGGGCCGCGGGCGACCGAAAAGCCTTGATGCAAGTGGAAGCCGAGTACAGCGCGGCACTCTGCGCCATGTACCTCTACCACAAGGATGCCGTTTGGCGCATTGACCGTTTTATCGAAAAGCATCCCGAATCCACTTGGGTTCCCAAGCTTCAATGGGCCTTGGCCAACTATGAGTACCGCCGACGCAAATGGGCCAAGTCCATCGATTCTTTTGACGCGCTCAATCCGAGAAGGCTTTCAAAGTCCATGCGCACGGAATATCACTTCAAACGGGGCCATGCGCGCTTCGAAACAGGTGATCTCGAAGGTGCCCGGGGAGACCTGCTGCGCGTCAAGGAAGATCCCGCTGCACAGCCCGAGTTTCTGGAAGCATCTGAATACTACCTCGCCCACATCGCGTTTGCAGAGGACAGACTGACCACGGCATTGGAAGCCTTTGAAGCCCTTTCTGCCATCGATGCATTCAAGGATGCCGTCCCCCTCTACATCGGGCAAATCCTGTACCGGTTAGAACGCTTTGATGAATTGGCGGCCAGGGCGCCCGAGTGGCTTTCCGAAGAGCGCGACCTGGCAGGAGGAGACCGCAATGAATTGACCCGCATGCTGGGTGAGGCCCTGTTTCACCTTGGCGATTGTATGTCGGCTTCGCCCTATTTGGAATCGGCATGGAGCAACGCAGACCCCCAAGAACGCACCCCGGGTTTTAGCTACATCGTCGGCTCCTGCCGATTGTCTACTGGAAACCCCGGAACGGCCATCACCGCACTCATGCGGGCCACGGGCGGCGAAAGTGCGCTGGATCAGTACGCGACCCATGCGATGGGACGCGCTTATTTGGAATTGGATGAAAAGCCCAAAGCGCAGGCAGCCTTTGAAAAGGCAGCCACCATGGACCACGACCTCGAGGTCCGGGAGGACGCCCTGTTCAATCAAGCCAAACTCGCCTTTGAGACGGACTTCAACCCTTTCAACGACGCCATTGCCGCATTTGAACAGTACTTAGAAGAATACCCCGACAGCCCGCGCAGGGACGAGGCCTATGGATTCCTGCTCGATGTCTACCTGACTACGCGCAACCATGTCAGGGCACTGGACGCATTGGACAAAATCCAGCGGAAGGCCCCCAAGGAAAAGAAAGCCTACCAAAAGCTGGCCTTCAACCATGGTGTCGATCTGTTCCAAAGCGGGCAATTTGACCAGGCCAACGCCTTCTTTAAACGCAGCAGGAGCTTTCCTGAGGATGCCACCTTGGCCGCCGAAAGCCACTACTGGCAGGGAGAAATTTCCATGAAGTCCGGCAGCGATGCCCCTGCACTCAGCCACTACCGCACTTTCCTCAACGCACCTGGCGCCTTCAACTCAACCAAGTACAACGAGGGGGAATACGGCGCAGGGTACGCCCTGTTTCGTCAGAGGAAATACCGAGATGCGCAGGTGTCCTTTCGCAAATATGCCGATGCCGAATCTGGGGCTGGACCTGGAGGGCACCGCGCAGATGCGCTGCTGCGAATTGGCGATTGCTTTTACATCGACAAGGACTACGGACGTGCCGTCAATGCTTACGACAAGGCCCTCGACGCCGGCACTACACAGCAACAATACACCCGCTTCCAAAGGGCCCGGTGCTTGGGACTCAACGGCGACCTGCCCGGTGAGGTCGAAGGCATGACAGGCCTGCTTGAGGCCCATCCAGAGACCACATTCAAGGGAGATGCCCTGACCGCGATTGGCAAGGCAGAAATCGAGCGGAATCAAATGTCCGAAGCCAAGACTGCTTTTGAGCAAATTCGGTCCGAATTGCCCGGCAGCCCTTTTGCCAAACACGCATTGGTCGACCTCGCATTGATCGCCATCAAGCAGAACCGTCCCGAAGACGCATTGGCATTGTGGGACAACATTTCCACCCGGTATCCCGACGATGAAGTCACCAAAGATGCTTTTCTGCTGGTCGAACCCCTCCTCGTGGAACGCGGACAGCTGGACAACCTCCCCGATGTGGTGGGCTTGACCGAAGACGACATCGCAGAAAAGACCTACGCTGCCGCCCAAGACCTGGCGCTCTCGGGCGACTGCGCTTCCGCTGCACCCAAATTGGAGCAGTTCATCGAGAAGTATCCCAACAGCATCCGCTTGTTGGCTGCGCGGTTCCACCTCGGTCAATGCCACTTCGACAGCGACAATGGCTCCGGCGCACTGGAAGCCCTCGAAGCGGTCATCGCCGCTCCTTTGAGCGACTACCACGAACCCGCCTTGGTCATGGCCGCCACGTTGCGTTACAACCGGGAAGCATTTGACGCGGCATTGAACCACTACCAGCAACTCGAACAAGTCGCCGTTCTCAAGCGCCATGTCTTGGAAGCGAGAATTGGCATCATGCGCTGCAGCAGGGCATTGGGCGATGGCGAAACCGTCCTGGCATACGTAGGGCCCATTCTCGAGGACAGCGGCACTCCAGAGGACATTCGCACTGCGGCGCATTACAACAGGGCCTTGATCCTCATGGACAACAACAGCCCCGAGGCCAAAGCCGACCTACAAGTCCTGGCAAAAGGAGGTCCCCACGCAGAAGAAGCCACCCACCATCTCGCCGCATTGATCCTCGAGGCAGGCGATCCTGTGGCGTGTCAAGCCGCCATCTTCGATCAGCTCAACCGGTTTGGCGGAGGAAGCGATTGGTCCTTCCACAGTTTCTTGCTCCTGGCAGAAACCTACATCGCGCAGGAAGACTACTTCCAAGCGCGCACCACCATCGATCAGTTGCAGAGCAACATCCAAGAGCCCTGGGTACAAGATGCCTGCTTGGACATGCTCGATCGCATCGTACAACTCGAGCAACCTGTCGCCGCCCCTTCAGACAGCACGTCTGCGGGTGATACCCCCAATTTCGAAGAAGAATGATCAACGTCCCTCAACTCCGCTTTTCGGGAGCCAGCGCCTTGTGTGCCACATTGGCCCTCGGCCTGGCATGGCCACTCATGGCGCAGGACAGCCTGCAGGTCACCTTTGTGGGCGACAGAGAACTTTATCTGCGAGAAGTCGACAAGCCCACAGACTCACCCCGTGCGGTTGACCTGGGCATCGAGCGTCCCGAGATCGGTTACGCCCCCATATCCAAGCGCACTTCGCCACCGCCTGTTTCACGCACCATCGCCCCCATCGCGGTCAAAATGGACGCCCCCTTGCCCCGCCTTTATGCGGGACATGCCCGCGCTGGTTTCGGACTCTACGCCTCGCCCCTTTTGGAAGTGCATCTGGGCGACACCCGGAGCCGACAAGGTTCTTGGGGGCTGTCTTTCCGACACCTGAGTTCAGCTGGATCCACCGGAAAGGACAGCGTTGGAGTGGACGAAGGCTGGTCCAAGAACGCCGTGAACGGTTACTTCAGACGCTTTGTCAAGCGCAGCAGCGTAACGGCTTCTGTATTTCTGGAAAGGGACGCTTGGGGATTGCATGGACTGGACCTCACTGCAGCCTCAGAAGGGCTTTTTTCGGCCCCCAACGACCGTCAGAACTACGGAACAATAGGTGCTGCTTTGCGCTTGCAAAACCACGAAAGAGACAGCAGTAAAGTGCACCGCAACCTGGCCCTGTCGTATTCTCGACTATCCATCGGGGTCTCTCCAACCCCGGGCAACCTCCCGCAACCCGACATCCTCCAATCACCTGGCCGTGAAAACCTCATAGAGGCCACAGGCAAACTGCATACCCACCGCGATGGCGCGCGTTATGACCTGGATTTTGAGGCCCACCTGACGGGATCGCAACTCGAAGCTGTTGGCGACTCCACCGCTGCCAACATCAACCGCAGCGCCGCGTTGATCGGCGTGCGGCCTTCTGTGACCAAAGAGCGCGGCGCATATATGGTCAAAGCTGGCGCTGGCCTGTGGATTGACGCGCGGGGCGCACAGCCGTTTCACTTCTACCCCATGGCAGAGGTGAGGTTCCGTTTGCTCGACGACGTATTTGTACCCTACGGTGGTGTAGATGGCGGCATGCAGCGCAATGCCATGCACGACCTGATTGACCAGAATCCCTTCTTCGATGCCCGATACAATGCAGGTAATTCTGCCTTGCGCGGAGCCCTGTCCAACACCAACAGGGCCCTGGAATTGTACGGTGGTCTGAGGGGCAAATTGACCCGTGACCTCGCGTTCAATGCCCAAGCGCGCACCACACGTTTCCGCGAGTTCCAATACTGGGTCAACGAACCGGGGCTTGACAGCGCAGGACAAAGGTTCAGTGCCGCTTACGATTCTCTGACTGTGGCCAGCGTCATAGGCGAGGCGACATATCGGGGCCAAGGCCCCCTTGAACTGAGTGCACGTGCCGAATTCCACACCTATGGAACCGGCGGGCAACCCTACGCCTGGTACCAACCCCGCACGCGGTTTTCCGCCTCCGGAAAATGGAACCTCGAAGAACTCCTTTTCTTAGAATTGGGGCTCGAAATTGTGGGCGCCCGTTATGCCCCAAGCCGCGTGCCTTTTGCCCAAATCTTGGGGGGTGAAGATGAAATTCAAACTGCAGCAGAAGACGTCGGGCCTGTCATGGGAGGCACCACCTCCATTTTTGCCCGAAAACTTCCTGCTTACACGGCCCTCGATTTGGGGGTTGAATACCGCTATAACGCCCGGCTTTCGCTGGGTCTAGAAGCCAAAGGACCACTTGGGTCTACGGAAATCTTCAACGGCTATGGAGCACAGCGCATGGGCGTCATGATGATGGCCTCCTACCGGTTCTAAACCCTCGACATCCGCACAAACTGCACACTGGACTTGCCGGGTGTTGAAAACCCCACAAAACGGCAACAAAAGTGTTGAAAACAGTGGCCTTTCAAAGCCCCTGAAATCACCTGTTTCATCAGGTTGTGGGTTATTTTCGTGGGACGTCAAAAATCGCGGAGATGAGCGAAGAGAAGAAGAACAATTACGGAGCGGACAGCATTCAGGCCCTGGAGGGAATGGAGCACGTGCGCAAGCGTCCCTCGATGTACATCGGAGACGTGGGCGCCCGGGGATTGCACCATTTGGTTTACGAGGTCATAGACAACTCCATTGACGAGGCTCTGGCCGGTCACTGCGACACCATCGATGTGGCGATCACGCCGAGTAACGGCGTTACAGTCCACGACAATGGCCGGGGCATCCCGGTCGCCATGCACACCAAAGAAGGCATAAGCGCCTTGGAGGTCGTGATGACCAAGATTGGTGCCGGAGGTAAATTCGACAAGGACAGCTACAAGGTCTCTGGCGGACTCCACGGAGTGGGTGTCAGCTGTGTGAACGCACTCTCCATTCACCTGCGCGCCGAAGTGCACCGCGAAGGCAAGATGTGGGAGCAAGAGTACAAGCAAGGAAAGGCCACCTACCCTACCCGGGAAATTGGAACCACCGACCGCACCGGTACTTCTGTGACGTTTCAGCCTGACCCTGAGATCTTCACAGACACCCTCGAATACAGCTATGACACCCTCGCCCGCCGCTTGCGCGAGCTTTCGTTCCTCAACAAGGGCATCACACTGACGCTCACAGATGAGCGGGTGACCGATGAAGAAGGAGAACATCCCACAGAGCAGTTCCACAGCGAGACTGGACTCAAGGAATTTGTAGCCTACATCGACCAGAACAGGGAGCAGCTCATTGCTGACGTGATCCACGTCGAAGGTGAAGTAGACGACATCCCCGTCGAAGTGGCGATGATCTACAACACTTCGTTCAACGAGAGCCTCCACAGCTACGTCAACAACATCAACACCCACGAAGGCGGCACCCACCTAAGCGGTTTCCGCCGTGGACTGACCGACACTTTGAAAAAGTATGCCGACGGATCGGGCATGCTCGACAAGCTCAAGTTCGACATCAGCGGAGACGACTTCCGCGAAGGGCTCACCGCCATCGTCAGCGTTAAGGTCATGGAGCCCCAATTTGAAGGGCAAACCAAAACCAAGCTCGGCAACAAGGAGGTGACCAAGGCCGTATCCCAAGCCGTTCGCGGCATGCTCTCCGATTACCTCGAAGAGCATCCCAACGACGCCAAGACCATCGTTCAGAAGGTCATCCTCGCAGCGCAAGCACGCCACGCCGCGCGCAAAGCACGCGAAATGGTTCAGCGGAAGACGGTCATGGGCGGTTCTGGATTGCCAGGTAAGCTCGCCGACTGCTCAGAAAAGGACCCCGCCTTGTGCGAAGTGTTCCTCGTTGAGGGTGACTCTGCTGGAGGTACGGCCAAGCAAGGCCGCGACCGCTTGTTCCAGGCCATCCTTCCACTGAGGGGTAAAATCCTCAACGTGGAAAAGGCCATGCACCACAAGATCTTCGAGAACGAAGAGATCAAGAACATCTACACCGCGCTTGGCGTAACTGTGGGCACCGAGGAAGACGAACGGGCCCTCAACATGGCCAAGCTTCGCTACCACAAGGTGGTCATCATGTGTGACGCGGACGTCGACGGCAGCCACATCGAAACGCTCATCTTGACGTTCTTCTTCCGCCACATGAAGGAGCTGATCGAAAATGGGTACATCTACATCGCAACACCG
>Ga0206131_10000804_pt1 | contig 42194 bp, 37 predicted proteins | sample Helgoland_Spring_FD_148636 | JGI IMG/M metagenome (GOLD analysis project Ga0206131, IMG submission 148636) | Pelagic subsurface seawater microbial communities from Kabeltonne, Helgoland, North Sea - Helgoland_Spring_Bloom_20160517_1 | ecosystem: Environmental > Aquatic > Marine > Epipelagic ... | reverse complement strand
TGGTATGCCTAGAATTGAGCCAATAGCAGAAAAATCTAATTCAACAAAATATTCTGCTGCTGCAATCCATAGTTTTACCTCATCTCTATTAGAGCCAGCCATAAAAGGAACATTTTTAATATATTTAGTATCTTTTAATGCTTTTTCTAAGCCAACTTTTGGGATTACGATTCCATCATTAGTCAGCAAGGGAACTTCTAGGTTAGATTTATCAGAATAATCACTAAAAAATTCTTTTGCTGTTAGTGAATATAATTCTTTATTTAATTCTGAGGAAGAGATTTTTTCTGAATTTGGTATAAGTCTCTTTACAACTTCATTACTTGTATGGTTAAAGGTTGGATTGTCGATATGATTTATATATGCATGTTTTTTAGATACAGAGGTCGTATACCCGGATTGGGAAATAGCCTTATGGAAAAGTCCCTTAGCTTGCGGTGCGACTATTAGAGAGAGAACGTTATGACCTCCTGCAGATTCTCCAAAAATAGTAATATTATTGGAGTCGCCTCCAAAAAATTCTATATTATTTTTAACCCACTTAAGCGCTTCAATTATATCAAGTGTCGCAAAATTTGAGGTTTTATCGATACCTTCATGCTGATCTTGAATTGCTGGATGGGTAAACCAACCAAAGGCACCTAACCGATAGTTAATTGTAACAACAATAACATCATGTCTATTAACCATTTTTGAAAAATTATATATATCTTTAAGTCCTGAAGTATTTCCTCCACCATGTATCCAAAACATTACTGGAAGTAATTGAGATGAACTCTGTTTAGGTACTTTAATATCTAAATATAAACAATCTTCAGTTCCAGTTAAAATGTCTGAACCAGCGGCTCCTCCCATTGATGATGGCTCTTGAATGCAGTGATTACCATTTTTTTTGGATATAACGTTATTTTTTGCTAATAGCTCTCTTGGAGCCTTCCACCTTAGTAAACCTACTGGTGGAATTGCATATGGTATGTCATCAAAATTTACTACTTTATTATTAACATATCCTTGAACACTTCCTGAGCTTGTCTGAATAAAATTTTTTTCTTTATCTGCGTAACTACTTAAAGAAAATAGAGATAATAAAATTAAGATATAAGAATATTTATTTGGCATAATAGTAGATGTGAATAATTATAAATTATATATAACTTTTTATGAAGCTGCACGGGATGTAGCGCAGCCTGGTAGCGCACTACACTGGGGGTGTAGTGGTCGTCGGTTCAAATCCGGCCATCCCGACCAATGTTTAATTTAAATTAGCTTTTACTATATTTGAGCTTTTAAAATTTAATTTAGATCTTTCTGTAATTAAGAATTCTTCTTTAGTTTTTGGATTACGGCCATTTCTTGAAGGAGTAGTTTTACGATAAAAACTACCAAATTTAGCAAATTTAACAACTTTATCTTTACTATTATTCTTAATTAAATCGATAAATATATTTAAGATATCTAAACTTAATGATGAAGAGGTCTTAATCTTAGAAGAAATATTTCTAGAGATATCTTTTTTACCAATACTCATAAATATTTATCTAAAGCTCCAAGATAATTTAAGTTGTATATTTGTAACCATAAAATATTCTACCAAAAAAAAAGGCGGATAAACCGCCTTTTTTAATTTTGAACTACTTATTGAGTTGTTGTTGCTGTACCAGTTCCAGTACCTGTACCTGTACCTGTTCCAGTTGCTGTGTCATCATCAGCACCACCAACATCTCTTACCTTAACAGTAATGGATTTAGTTGTTTTGTTACCTACGTCATCTGTAGCGGTAACTCTTGCTACGAAATCCATCGTCGCACCTGAATCATATGCAGAAAGTGTTTCCTTGCTTACAGTAACAGTTGCACCACTTGCACTATTAGTATTAGTAAATGTATCGTTTTGAAGAGCATCTGGTACTTGAAGATCAAAATCCGGAGCTGAACTAAATGACAGTGCACCTGCAAGTGTTATTTGAAGTACCGGTTTAACTCCTGCTAGTTGAGCAGGGCTAGTTGTATCTCCTATTGTGAAGGTAACAGTTCCATAATCATCTACGGTAACATCACCTATAGCAGTAACGCCTTCGTTAACAGTATATGTGTCTGGTGATGTAAATACTGGTGCTACTGAATCAACAGTTCCAGTACCTGTTCCTGTTCCTGTTCCTGTTGCTGTATCGTCATCAGCACCACCAACATCACTTACCCTAACTACAATTGTTTGAGTTGCTGCATTACCTGCATCATCTGTAGCAGTAACAGTTGCTCTGAATTTCATTACAGCACCTGTTTGATAACCAGAATATGTTTCCAAACTAGTACCAAGATTAGGATTGGGGCCAGTAGTATTAACTTGTATCACCTGGTCTGTTACCTGAAGATCATAATCTGGAGGTGAACTAAAAGTCAGTGCTCCTGCAGATGTTATTTGTAGTACTGGGCTAACAAATCCTGCAATTTGATTATGTAGAGCCTCTGTCGCGCCTATTGCAAAAGTAACGGTTCCATAATCAGTTGCAGTAACAGTACCTATAGCAGTAACGTTTTCTGGAACATCAAATCTGTTGGATGATGTAAATACTGGTGCTGTTACATCAACGGTTCCAGTACCTGTTCCTGTTCCTGTTCCAGTTGCTGTGTCGTCATCGACACCACCAACATCACTTACCTGAACAGTAATATTTTGAGTTGTTGTATTACCTGAAGCATCTGTCACAGTAACTGTTGCAGTGAAGTCCATTGTCGCGCCTGTTTGATAACCAGATAGTGTTTCCAAACTAGTACCGAGATTAGGATTGTTGCCAGTAGTATTAACTTGTATAACCTTATCTGGTACCTGTAGATCATAATCCGGAGCTGTACTGAACTTAAGCGCTCCTGTAGGTCTTATTGTGAGCACCGGGCTGACTCCTGCAACTTGAGGAGGGCCAGATGTAGCACCTATTGTAAAAGTAAAGTCTGCTAAATCAGTTGCAGTAACATCTCCTATATCAGTAACACCTTCAGCAACAGTAAATGTTGATGATGATGTAAACACAGGTGATGTTGTATCAACCACGTTAACAGTTCTTGTGACTGCTGTAGCCTCATTGCCTGAAGCGTCGGTAGCTGTGTATGTAAGAGTATATGAACCAACTGTATTAACATCGACCTCACCATCTGTAGTTGGAGTTATAGACCCAGATAAATCTGTTACAGATGCTCCAGCATCTGTATATGCAACTCCTAATTCGTTTGTTACTGGGTTATCGCCTACAACTGTTATAACCGGAGCTGTTGTATCAACAACATTAACAGTTCTAGAGGCAGTAGCAGAATTTCCAGCTTTATCTGTAGCTGTGTATGAAATTGTGTATGAACCAACTGTACCAGTATCAACAGTCCCAGATGAGCTAACAGAAGTTGAACCATGACGAGCGTCCATTGCAGTAGCACCTGCGTCTGAATATGTTGAACCTAATTCAACAGTTGCTGGATTGCTTCCATTAACAGTTATGACTGGAGGAACAACATCTTTTGAGCCATCATCAGTTAATGAATTTATTGCAGCTACACCAACAAAAACAGCAAGTGCTTTTTGTATTTGTGTAAGTTCTGCACTTATTTCTTTGAGTCTACCCCCAATAGCTTTATTGGCTGATGGACTTTGAGTGGTATCTTGAGTTGCAGCTAACAATGCTTGTTCTGCAATCAAGCTATTTTTGTTTTGAATTAATTCGCTGTAATTCATTTGATTTACTCTAGTCTCAATCTCAATTCTCTTAACTTCTGATATGTCAAAAGAGTTATTAGCATCTAAAGTGCTAACACCTAATAACATAAATAATGATAAAAGACCTATTGGTAAATGTTTCCTATTTTTCATTCTATCTGCCTCTCTACACCAATAAAAGTTGGTTAATTGTTTAAAACATGAAGTATAACACTAAGTATTTAATTAAAACCAGTTATTTAATTAAAATGCGTATTTTTATTTTACTTAGTTTAGGGGTCTTAGTTTTACTAATAAACTGTGCAAGTTTGTTCTTCTAACTAATGTTGCAGCTGGATCTTTCGTTAAAGGTTTCCAAGTATAATCTACTAAATTTCCAAATATGGGTATACTAAAAAAAATCCCTTTATCAAAACTACCTTCTCCGAAATCTTCTGTGGACACGTTGGTAAAAGAAGCAAAAGCTCCCAGCCTAAGACCTCCCTGATAAGTTCTAGAAAATTCTATTGTAAACCCCTTATCTCCTGCCAAGTATTCACCAGCAGAAACCTTCATGTCAAAAGGTATAGAGCCATAGTTTCTAAGATAGAAATTTCCTTTTACCATATTATTTTTATAGTCTAAATGACCAAATCCCCATTGATAGTCTCTCTTTTTAACACTAAATGCCTCAATACCAAATGCATAATTAGTTTCTTGTTTGAAATATAAATACTCCATTCCAATGCCTGAAAACATATTTTCTAGGATACCGCCGCTAAACATAAAATGATGGTTTCTCTTGGGTGAAAGATGGTAATCCAATTGAGCTCTTCCAATTAAGACACCTTTGTCCATATTTTTTAAATAATCCTTTACATCTGATCTAACCTGAGCTGGAGCAGTGTATTGTGACTCGAATCTTAAATCACCAAAATTATTATAAATGCTATATTTTAGATTAGTGTTAAAAAAAAGATTTTCTCCAATAGTAAATTCTGTATCATTTTCTGCCAGTAAAGCTCCTTTAAAAAATTCCTCTCTGGAGGCTATAAATGGTTGAAATCTTAGACGATTATTGGTGTTTACATTAAAAAATTTTTCAGGCTTTCGCTTCTCATAAACAATCCTGGCATCTTCATTAAAAGAATCATCTAATTCTGTAACTCCTCTCAAGTTGGCAATTTCAATATTTGTTTTAATTGACTTATCTATGCCAGCATTATCTACTGATGTAGAGATAATATCTCTTACAAGATTTAGGTCAGGGTGGACGACTTGAGATAACTCTAAGCCTAATGATCTTGAGGTCTCACTGATTCTACTTACAGCAATACCATTGCTTTCAAGATTTTTTATTAATTTTGAAATTCTACTGTCGTTTTCACTAATATTTGCTTCTTGAAATTCATATTTTTTAGCATTCTGTATTGGACTATTTTTATAAACAAATTTTACTGAAAAAAACCCCCCCCTTTCATACGAAGCTCCAAGACTAAAATTATCATTTATTAGGTAGTCAAATCCATATGAAAAATCACTTTCTCTTCTTGGATATGGAGCTTTAATTCTATCTATAAGCGTAGTATCTCTCTCAAATTTTATTACAAGATTTTTTTTAAATTTATAAGCAAATCCGTAAAAAGGAGATACCTCTTTTCCAGAAAAATATTGACCGTAATTAAAACACCCACCCCTACAGCCTTCTGTCTCACCAGATCTTGTCTCGAAAGAATCATGAAGAGAGGCCAATGGATTGTTAAATTTGCTTCCTGTATCACTTAGAGCACCGAAGCCAAGACCAAAATGCAAATCAAGATTTTTTATTCCATAGCTAGATACTATATATTCTGACGTATAAAAACCTGTACCTGCAAAGTCATTTAATCCTATAGCGATCGCAGGCCAAGTGCCTTCATTTTTAAGCTTTATTTTTAAATTGAAGCCTTTATCTTTATAGTCTTGATATTCATACCCTGGATAAGGTAGCCCTTGAATGTTTGAATAGAAAAATGAGGCCTCAAGCCAATCATATGGGTTTGAAGAAAGTGTAACTTTTTGATCAGGTGTTCCATCATATACTGTTATACCATGGGACCCTTCATCAAATGACCTTGCAGTAGGTATATTTATTAAGCCAACAACTCCACTATTGTTGTACGAATTATATTTGTAATTGTCACCATATACTAAACTTATGAAAAATAATGGCCCAAGTAATATAAGACTTTTAATAAACCTTATATTATTTTTATTCATCATTATATAATCATCTAATTATCTAATTATCTGATTATCTAATCATCTAATTTTTTAATTATTATTAATAGATGATAAAGACGCTAAAGCAATTCCGAGATTACCAAGAATTGAAACATAAGCTTGAGCTGACAGTCGTCTTGGGATTGCATCATTAATCGTTCTAGGAACAAATATTATTGAGCCTGGATATACTTGAATATCGCTTTGTGGACTTGATTCAAATATATTTCTAGTTCTTTTATATAACTGGGATTCTCCATTTGGATGAAGTATAAATATAGACTTGCTGTCAGCAAATTTTCCATAGCCACCAGATTTAGCTATAAAGTGATCTATTCCCTTATTAGGTGTGTACATTACAGTTCCTTCGGTAGAAATTTCACCATAAACATAAACTATATTATTTGCTTCAGGGATATGAAGCTCATCACCTTCTTTAACAGTATAAAGATCGATTGAGCGATCGTTGATCAAATCTATTATAACTCTTCCATTTGGTTCGGAATCTCTTATCTCTTGAGCTAATGCAACAAGAGAAGAAATTTCAAACATTCCAGACACATCCTTTTCTTTAGCATCTATTATGTTGTCTAAAAAAGCATTATAAAGAATGTCTCTAGCTTTTTTATTTATTATTTTTGCATCTTCATTTTGATATATAGCACCAAATTCATATGCATTATTGGTATATCCTCCAGCCTTTTCGACTAAATCATTTATCGTTTCACCTTCAGCCATAGGATATGAGCCAGGCTTTAAAACAGCTCCAGAAATTTTTGCCTGTCTGAATGGAAGATCTCTAACATAAATTAAGTCTCCATCTATTGCTTTTATTGTTTCAAACTGTGCCTCAGTAAAGACTGGAATGGTTTTTAAAGTTCCGTCTAGAATTCTTTCAAGAGACATATTGCTAAGGTCTGCAGTTTGTTTTATTCCATTGGCATATTTGATAACGTTGTGTAGATTCTGATCATCAAGGATTTCATATTTTGCTGGCCTATGAACAGCACCATCAATAGTAACTATATTTTTCCTTGCCTCCACAAAAATAACATCACCGGATCTCAAACGTTTTTTTATATTATATTTTCCTTTGATTAATAAATCATAAACATCTAATGACTCTATAACTTTATCATCTCTTAAAAGGTTTATTTCTCTTACAGATCCAAACTCGCTTATACCTCCGGCCACAGATATAGCGTGCAAGATATTAGAGTTTCCAGTTAAGGTATATATTCCTGGATTTTTAGCATTACCGGAAACCATTACATTAACGTCTCTAATTTCAGAAAGACTGATAAATGCTTCTGTACCGATTAATGCTGCATTTATTTTTGATTTAATAAATTGAGAGGCATCATTTAAAGATAATCCAGCAATAATTATTTTACCAATATCTTGTAAGCTAATTGAACCATCATTATTTATAAGAAAATCTTCTGTTTCATTAATTTGACCGACCAGTTGGATATTTAAAATATCACCGATATCTAAGACGTATCCTGAGTCAGGATTTGGCTCGTTGATTGGCATAAATGTAGTTTGAAATGTATTAAAAAAATCTAAGCCATATAACTCCAATTTCTCACCAACATACAAACCATCTTGAGCATTCAACCTCCTCTCTAGCTCCAACAAGTCAAGCTCCAATCTATCTTTTAAGTCAAGAAGCTCTTCGGCTTGACTCAACTTTGATGAATATAGATAAGGTCTATAGTTTTCTTGGGAGTCACTACCTTGGTTGGCATTTTTCTCTGATAAATCTTTTCTAATGTCATCGGGGAGGCTTTCTAAAAAATTCTCATCTAATTCTTGAGCGCTGACAGCAACTATCATTAACGAAAGTAATATTAATATTGTTTTTTTCATGATGATCTATTTTATCCAGTACAGAAATTTATTATTACGTATCAGTTTAACTCATAATTAAAGTAAGTTTAAGCCAGGTATAGAAATACTTTTTATTTTTTGTGTCTCATTTATTATGCTATTCATAACGTTACTTACCTGCGTTTCTGTGATCGTTATGTTAGTTGATTGGAAAATAAATCTAAAACCAATTTTAATTTCTGAATTTTTTTCATTGTAAAAATAATCAAATATAAAAACTTCTTTTAGAAGATCATCTTCATAGTTAAATATGCAATCTTGTAAAGACTTGCATTTAGTGAAATCTTTAATTGAAAATGATAAGTCTCTTTTAGAATATGGTAAATCAGATATAGTAGTGTATTGATTGAAATTATCAGGAGATTTAGAAGTCTCTTTGTAATTTAAAACCTCAGAAGAGAAACTATCCATATCAACCTCACAGCCAATAATCTCATTTTTTGACTTTGTGTTAAGTGTATCTCTGGCTAATAATTGAAAATCAAACTTTTCACTTGGAAGGGCTTCATAAAATATTTTAGTTAGGTATTTTTTGTTAATTTTTTTTGAGAAATCTTCATGGTTATGTCCTACTCTTCCGCTTGCAATAATAGAGAGCCTTCTTATTTTTTTGATTTCATTATTTTTAGAAGTATAAATATCTGATATTTCAAATAACTTTATTGAATCTTTTTGTCTTCTTTCGTTAAAGACTAAGTTATCTAATAAAGAATTGGTTATATTTGTTCTTAGGTATTCTCTATTTGAATCTAAAGGATTATCTACCTTTATGGACTTATCTGAGTTGCTGCCAACAAAGGGAGAATTAATAACCTCATAAAAACCATTATCTAGAAGGAAAAATCTTAATTTATTTTCAATATCTTTATTATTTGGTTTTTCGTTTTTTGGGATGTCTATCATGGCTCTTGGAATATTGTCATATCCTATAACTCTGGCCACTTCTTCAGATAAGTCGTTTTGTGTTTTAACATCACTTCTGAATGATGGAACTTCAATAACACCTTTGTTGATATCAAACCCAAGTCTTGATATATGCATAAGGTAATCATCTTCACTTATGTTAATGCCAAGGATTTGATTAACTTTATTAACATTAACAGGAATTTTATTTACAGGTCTGTCTTTATATGTATACGAAATGATGGACATATCTTTTATATTTGCATGCTCACTTACAATCTTAATAAACCGTCTTAAAACTCTGTCATGACAATCTGGATCAACACCTCTTTCAAACTTATGAGAGGCTTCTGAGTGGAGATCATATTTAAGAGACTTTCCTATAATTGCTTCAGGTTGAAAAAATGCACATTCAACGATGACGGTTTTAGTATCGCTTGAGCATGCAGTTCTTTTTCCTCCTATAACTCCTGCAAGATTAATCACTTCATTGTTTATAGAGAAAACAGCATCTTTATGCATAAGAGTAATTTTTTTATCAAGCAATGTTTCAAACTCTGTCTCTCTTTCTATTTCATGAAAAACTAACTTACCACTGATTTTTTTTGCGTCGTAACAGTGAGTCGGTTGACCAGTCTCATATGAAAGATAGTTTGATATGTCAGTAAAGAAATTATTTTTATTTAAGGCTAAGTCTGAAAAATAATTATCTAAAGAACTTTTATATGCTGCAGGCACTTTGTCAATCTCTATTTTTAAAAATGAGATTTGCGGGCATACATCATTTGAAAGATTTTCAAAATCTATCAATAATTCATTTAACTTTTGATTATGTATTTCTTGATTAAGATTGACTGAATAAAAAACTGCTAAATCTCTTAGAAGCCCATTAATAGATAAGCAATCTCCTCTATTGGGAGTGAATTCCATATCAAAAATCCCATCTTCAATTTCATGCTCATGGCCTAATTGAAATAAGTTATCCGATAAATGCTCGATACTTGGGTTCTCTTCAATATGTTGAACTAGATGGCTATATGCTATTTTCATTTAAACTGTCTCAAAAAGTCTAAGTTAGATTTATAGAACTCTCTTATATCTGTAACTCCATGCTTTAACATGGCTATTCTTTCTATTCCAAGCCCAAATGCCAAGCCGCTATATTTGCTTGAATTAATATTACAATTATCTAACACAATAGGATTGACTAGTCCGCAGCCAAGTATCTCAAGCCACTTACCTTCTTTTGATAAAATATCAACCTCAGCTGATGGCTCAGTAAATGGAAAGTAAGACGGTCTGAACCTTAACTTAACATCCTCACCAAATAGTGAATATATAATTTTATAAATAAGGTCTTTTAGTTGCGCAAAGTTAACATTCTCATCTAAATAGATGCCCTCAACCTGATGAAACATTGGTAGATGGGTGGCATCATCATCCTTTCTATAAACTTTTCCACCTGAAATAAATGCCAAGGGTGGTTTTTTTTCTAGCATGCCTCTTATTTGAACGGGTGATGTATGAGTTCTTAAAAGATTTAATTTATTTTCAACATAAAAAGTATCGTGCATTTGTCGTGCAGGATGCGATTTTTTTATATTGAGCATATCAAAATTAAATTTTTCTGTTTCAATTTCAGGGCCATCGGTTATTTCAAAGCCAAAGGAAGCCAAAAGATTCATAATAGAATCTTTCATATGATTTATAGGGTGAAGAGAACCCCTGTCTTTGATTAACTCAGGGGGTAAAATGTCCTTATGTACTGACATCAAACCAGTATATCTAGCTGGTAGCTGTTTTTACAATCTTCTCAAAAGTTGTGCTATCAGTAATAGCTATATCAGAAAGGATTTTTCTATCTAAAGCAATATCTTTTTTAATTAAAGAGTTAATTAGAACAGAATATGAAACTCCTAATTCTCTGGCTCCAGCATTAATTCTTGCTATCCAAAGAGCTCTGAAAGATCTTTTTTTATTCTTTCTATCTCTAAATGCATATTGTAAAGATTTGATATTTGATTGTTTTGCAGTTCTAAATAATCTACTTCTAGCACCGTAATGGCCCTTGGTAGCACTTAGTACTTTCTTATGTTTAGCTCTAGCTGTTAGTGATTTGGTAGTTCTTGGCATAATTTATCTTCTTATTAGTTTTGAAGCCATTTTAAGCACAATACCTGATAGCTTATTTAGACCTCTGTTATGTCTTTTTCTCTTTGTAGACTGTTTAGTTAGGATATGATTTCTGTTAGCGCTTTTACTTTTAACAGATGAACCTGTCTTTTTAAAACGCTTTGCAGCTCCAGAATGTGTTTTTAATTTATATCCCATTATTTTCTTCTACTTATATTAATTGATTTAAGATTACTTCTTTTTTAAAGGGGAAAGTACCATTAATAATTGCCTTCCTTCTAATGAAGGCTCTTGATCAACTTGTGCAATATCTTCAAGCTCAACTCTTAATTTATTTAGTAAATTAAGGCCCATATCGCTATTTAATATTTCCCTACCTCTAAATCGGACGCTTATTTTAGTCTTATCTCCGTCAAGAATAAAGCTTTTAACCTTTTTTAATTTAATATTGTAATCGCCTACATCTGTTGAAGGTCTAAATTTAATTTCTTTTGTAGTATTTCTCTTAACCTTAACCTTAGAAGAAGAAAGGCTTTTCTTCTTATCAAAGAGGTGCTTACCATAATCTAAAAGCTTGCAAACTATTGGCAATGCATCAGAGGGTGAAACTTGAACCAGGTCAAGAGAAGCAACTCTAGCAGATTCCAAGGCTTCTGAAAATGCGACTAACCCAAGCTTCTCTCCATTAGATCCAATGAGCATAACTTCACTGGCTCTAATTTTTTCATTAATTGGAGTTACGTTTCTTTTTGAAGCAGCGATACGCATTACCTATTTAAAAAAAATTTGAAGGAAGGTTGTGGACATTAAATATTGAAGGTTTTGTGAAAGTAATCTGGTATTGGTCTCATAATTTGTTGAAATTCTATACTAATTAATAAATTACGCAAATCTTTTAAGGCTGAAGAATGGTATGCTGCCATTTACTAGATTTCATTTCATATACATCTCTTTTATTTAATCTTAACTCGTGCCCTTCCCAGAACTCAAAGTAGTATGGAGTAAATGAATAGCCTCCCCAATACTTAGGACATTCTGTTAAACAATCTGTTTTAAGTGATTTATCATAATTTTTATAAACATCATCATAAGATGCGATCTGAGACGATTGATCGGAAGAGATAGCTAAGGCATTTTTTTTCTTATCTCTTTGGGCAAAATATGCCAAATTATATTCTCTAGAAGTTGGTTTGATTTTGGCTTTAATTCTAATCTGCATATTAATGCTATTCCAGTATATTAGAGCAGTGATTTGTGAATGCGAATTAAAGTCTTGTGATTTTGGTGATTTATAATTTGAGAAAAAAATAAACTCCTTATTATTAACAAACTTAAGGTTAACAAATCTGGCATTTACTTCTTTTTTTTTCAATGAATAAGAAGCAATACTTATGGCCTCTATTTGTGATTGATTAGCTTTTATAGAATCATTGTATTTATCTTTAAAAATTAAATAGGGAATTTCTTGGCTTAAGTTTTTAAATTGAATCATTTAATTCATATCTTAATATAAGTTTTAAACAATAGAAGTTTTTTTAATTACTAATTATTAGCTAGAGTTAATTCATGTAATAAAAAAGTTGCTGAAAAAATAGCTGTTATATTTTAATAAAAGTTACTCTTGCAATAAGTTATGGAGCTTTATTTATAGATGTCATTGATTATTGTGTTTGGTAATTAGATATAATGCTTATTCAAAAACTTCAGCTTCAGCAAGTACTTTTCCAGTAGCATCCTTTGCTGATAAAATGTGATCATCATTCAAAGGCCAATGAATACCAATAGCTGGGTCACTCCACAATAGCGTTCGCTCATGCTCGGGATACCAGTAGTCAGTTGTTTTGTATAAAAACTCGGCGGACTCGCTAGCAACCAAGAAACCATGAGCAAAGCCTGGAGGCACCCAAAGCTGACGTTTGTTTTCTGCCGACAGTTCAGTACCCACCCATTTGCCAAAGTTTGGTGAGGAACGACGCAAGTCAACTGCCACATCAAACACAGTTCCTAATGTTACCCGCACCAATTTACCTTGGGGGTGTTTTATTTGATAGTGCAATCCACGAATTACACCTCTTCTAGATTCACTATGATTGTCTTGAACGAATATCACATCTAGACCTGTAGCTTGCTTGAAAGCATATTGGCTAAAGCTTTCAAAGAAAAAACCTCGATCATCACCAAAGACTTGTGGTTCCAGAATCAAAACTTCAGACAAATTAGTTGATTTTACGGTATAAGACATTGCTCACATCACTTCAAAAGTCTGAGCAAATACTGCCCATAGTTATTCTTTTTCATTGGGTCAGCTAGTGTCGCTAGCTGCTCGGGATTAATCCACCCTTGTCTAAAAGCAATTTCTTCAGGACAAGCTACTTGCAAACCCTGACGTTTTTGAAGGGTTGCAATGAAGCTGGCTGCTTCTAGCAGACTATCATGTGTCCCAGTATCTAACCATGCGTAACCCCTGCCCATGATCTCAACATGTAACTGACCCTGCTTCAAATAATGGCGGTTCACATCGGTAATTTCAAGTTCTCCACGATCAGAGGGTTTTATATCTTTTGCAATGTTACATACATCTTTATCGTAGAAGTAAAGTCCGGTCACTGCGAAGTTGCTTTGTGGTAACTTAGGTTTTTCCTCAATACTTATAGCTCGTTGTTTTTCATCAAAAGCTACTATACCGTATCGCCCTGGATCATTTACATGATAAGCAAACACGCTAGCGCCTGTTTCAACTTGGTTAGCATTTCTTAGCTGCTTCACTAGATCATGCCCATAGAAAATATTGTCGCCTAAAACTAATGCACTGGGATCATTGTTTACAAAATCCTTACCAATTATAAAAGCTTGTGCTAAGCCGTCTGGACTGGGTTGAACAGCATACTGAATATTCATACCCCAGCGGGAGCCATCACCTAGTAAATCTTCATAGTGCGGAGTGTCTTGTGGCGTGCTGATCACTAACACATCACGAATCCCACTTAGCATAAGAGTGCTTAAAGGGAAATAAACCATTGGCTTGTCATAAACTGGCATAAGCTGCTTGCTTACCACTTGCGTTACAGGATATAAACGAGAGCCAGAGCCCCCAGCTAAGATGATTCCTTTTCTATTTTTCATATCAGTTCTTAAATTATTTATTTTAGCTTGAAGAGGATTTAAGTATCGATGTTTAAAATCATTTTAGCATCTATAATTTTTATCAACAAATTACTTTAATTCTTATCTATCAAGAGAAGTGAAGTCATTAATAGCTCAGTGGTTACAGTTTTTTTCAAGCATTAAATTAGTTAATTAAATCTTCATAAATTCGTATATGGTCGTCTACAATCTTCTCGATCCTAAATTCTTTTTCAGCAAGAACGCGTCCTGCCTTACCCATGTTTTTACGTTTTTCTGGATTTTTAATTAAATCATTAATTGCATCTGCTAATGCCTCATCGTTCATTACAGGAACTAGTAAGCCCGAAATATTTGGTTCAATTGCATCACGACAGCCAGGAACGTCTGTTGTAATGACAGCTCTACTAGCAGCTGCAGCTTCGATAAGTGTTTTGGGTAAGCCTTCTCGATAAGATGGCAGGCATATGATGTGTGATTTTGCATATAGTTTAGGGATGTCTTTTTGATAGCCCAGAACTTCAACAAAACCCTCTTCTTTTACTTTATTTAAATCATTACTATTTAACCCGGTATTGTTATTGTGATCTAGATCTCCAGCTAAACAAAATCGAGCTCTTACACCTCTTTTTTTTAATATTTGTGCTGCGGAAACAAACTCATAGACTCCTTTGTCAACTAACAGACGAGCCGCAAAACATACAACCGGTGTTGTATCATGCTCCTCAAGTTCCACAAAATTATCTAAATTTACTCCAGAGCCCTTTAATAGTTGAACTTTATTTAAATTTAAAACGCCCCAAGACTCTAGCAAGCTTGCATCTTCCTTATTCTGTACAATGACTGTTTGATTCGAATGATTAAATGCAAAATAATAAAGTGGATACAGTAAAAAACGTAAAAATTTACTTTTGAAATCATTATGAATAAATATAGTTCCAAGACCTGAAACTGCGGAAACTAAGCTCGAAACTCCAGTTAAGCGTGCAATTATTCCACCGTATAAGTAAGGTTTGATAGTAACTAAATGAACAATATTAGGTCTTTCTGATTTAAATAAAGTTAAAATCAAAAAAAAGGTTTTTAGATCACTTAATAAATTTGTGCCACCTCGTTCCATCGGGACAAGTAAAACTTTAAAACCTTTTCGTTCTAGTAATTCAGGATCAGCTCCTCCATGCTCACCATAGGCTATAACCACATCAAAGCCTTTAGATTTTGCGGCTTCTGCGATAGGAAGACGATGGGAATTAAAAAAACTTAAATCATTAACAAGAAATAATATTTTAACTTTATTTTTTATAACATTTGATCTATTTCTGCTAGACATATCTATTAAGATTAAAAGTTATCAGACAAGGTTTAGTACCATCCGAAACCAAATTGATAAGGTGTATAACAATGAGAAAAATGCCATGATGTTGATGTCCAGATTACAAAAACTAAAGTAAGAAGAAAGTAAGGTAGGACAGCATGAATTTGTCGCCATTTTCCTAAGTTCAAGTATGGGATTCTAGCAAAAATCATAGCCTGAATTGGAATAAGATAATATCCAAAACGGTCTCCAATAACACTAGAAACAAAAAATAAAAGAATAAAAGCTATCATCATCCAAGATCCAATCACTGCTAGCTTAAAATCAGAAGGAAACTGCCGACGCCAATAAGGAGCAAGTTTTAACAAAAAATAAGCTCCACTTAAAACTAATACGCCAAGTCTAAATAATGCGCCTGCAGCCTCTGCAGAGCCCTTTTGCATATATGCATTGCTTGCCCATTCTGCTGACTCTGTCTGAAGCATGCCAATCAATGCTGGTATAAAGAGAATAAGACCAAAGATTATGTTTTGTATATTAAATCTCATCCTTACAAAAGGTATTAACATTAAAAAAACTATGATACTGGAATGAAAAAACATCCCAAAAAGAATCCAAAAGATAAATAAGAATTGGCGTCGATCAATAAATGCAACAAACGCTAGGCATATGAAACCAATGGCAGTTGATTGACGAATAGCTGACATTGGCATATTAATTATCAATATTGGAAAACAAAGAACAAGAAAGGCAAGCGGATCTGGTTGACGTTTTGCTAAAAAATGTAAACCAGTAAAAAATAATCCTGACGTTACAACGTTAAGTGATTGATGAGGCAAGCCCAAATAATTTAAAAAGCTGATTAGAAGCCAGTGACCTGGATCATTAAAATTTAATGACTGTAATAAAGCTGCGTCTGCCCCAATTGAATAGTGACCTTCATAAGCAATCCAGTCACATCCAACTTCATCACGAAATCCTACAAAAATTGTTAATGTAATAAGAAATACCCAATAAAGCAATTCTCGAACGACCTTGGAGTTTCTTCCTAGCCAAGCCGATGAAAGCAGTGTTAAGTATGTAGTATAGTAAGTTAGCAAAGAATTATTTCTCTTTTTATAAAGAATTTATATTATATAACATAGAGGATACTTAATTTTAAAAAATAGTCTCTAAAACAAGTCAAGAATTTAAATAGGTTTTAGTAAGGTCTTATATAATTACATAACATTTAATAATGGGCTACAACATTAATAAAGCCGAGAAAGACCTTCAGCTGTTTGCTCTCTATGTAACAACACTTTGTAACATTTTTACCACGCGTGGTCCCCAGACTTTTAAAGAGAAATGTTCCTCAGCTTTTTTTCGACCTGCAGCTCCCATTTGACGTCTTAAATCAGGGTCATGCAATAAAGTCTTGATCGCCGCACACCATTCATCATCAGTTTCAGCAAGAAAGCCATTTACGCCATGTTCAACAATGTCACGGTTAACTCCTACAGGGGATGCTACGACAGGAATCCCACAAGCCATGTACTGGATAAGTTTGTAGCCACATTTGCCACGTGCCCAAGGTGTGTCGGTGAGTGGCATTATTCCTATATCTAGAGCTTGAAGAAATGGTACTTCGCCAGCCTCACTCCAATCCACGAATTCTAGTAAGCGGTGTACTTCTGCATTTTTATCCGCACCCATAATAGAGATCTTGGCACCCTCTGCCGCTGCTAAATGCTTAAGCATAGTCAATGAATTATCAACATATTCATTCCAAGTACTTGGTGATCCAATCCAACCAATCTTCAACGGAAAGTCTGTTGATCGTTCACTTGAATCAGGACAAAATATCTTTGTGTCTAAGACTGTTGGGACAATTTCTGTTCTGGTACACAATGGTCGAGTGTAGTTAGCAAGATATTCATTACCACAAAAAGACATTTCAGCTGCACTTATCGTGGTATGAAGCTTGGAGCCTAAAAAATTTCGGACGTGCCATCTTGGATTCATGTCATAGTTATGGAAGATAGCATCGTCAAAATCAAATACAATAGGTTTTCCTGGCATGGTTGAGAGTCTCTCTGCAAGTCCAGGTAGAAATGGAAAAAGTTCACAATGTAGCCATATCAGGTCAACATTTGGTTTAGAAAGTAGCCAACGAAAACGCTTTAAATAGCTTGAGGTAATATTGCCACGCTCTTTACGTCCATCTCCATAAAGCTTTTTTAAGTAGTCATTACCTAATAAAGGATATTGTGCCAGTTCAAAGCCTGCTTCCTCTAGATAAGGACGGTATTGTTCAAAGCGCTGCCTTGTACTTGCAGCAAGATTGCCATATTTAGTTAGGAGTGCAAGTTTCATTTTACGCTAATGATTTCTTACCAACAGCAACCCAAAAAGGAAAACGATTAGAAAATTTTATATCTTCAAGACCAGCTGCTAACATCATATCCTTGATCTCTGAACGAGTAAAACGCTGCTCCAATGGTGTGCCGAAACGATCTCGAGAATCTGTTCTCATTGTATAAAAGCTGGTGTTTCGGTAGCTCGATAAAAGCCATCGATCCACATTTAACCCTATCCTCTTACCCAAAAAAGCCAGACGTGCTAAAGGAAAATAGACAATTATTGCTATTATATCTGTTACTATTGCTTTCATCCAAGCAGGCATTCGTGATATACCGTATCGCATAATATCTGAAGCCTTCCAGATTAAAGAATACCAAATAGGGCGATTATCAAAGCGATAATAAAGATAAACAAGAAAGGGTGCTCCAGGCTTTAGCATTTCTGCACAATCTTTAAGTGCTGAAGCCGTATCTGGAATATGGTGTAATACACCTAAAGAATAGCCAAAATCCTGGCTATTTGCAGGAAGAGAACCATCAGAAACTCCAGAATTTAAAAAAACTGTGTTAGGTAAATGTGATAGATTTTTTTTAGCTACTTTTAATGCTTCAGGTGAAGGATCTATACAGGTCAATTTTTCTACTTTTGGAGCAACTAAAGAAGCCCAGCGACCAGAACCACATCCCATATCAAACCCCTGTGCTTCGTCTGGTAGAGATTCCCAAGGAAAGATATGGAAATAGCACTCAAAGAGATAAGCATGCTCATCACCAATAAGTTTTTTTTGATCAAAGCGAGCCCACTCATCACCAAATGAAGAAACCGTTTTTGGATCATTATTTTGTTTATTATTATTCATTCTTGTGAAGCTCTCCATGCTTGAAACATTAAAATTGTCCATAGTTTTGCCGACAAATCCTGTCTACCCGATAAATGCTCTGTCCAGGCATCTCGAATGATATCAGGTTTAAATATGCCGTCCTGAGTTAAGCGCTTGTGCGATAATAATTCTTCAGCCCACTCACGTAAAGGGCCGCGCAACCAAAGTCCAATCGGAATTGCAAAGCCAACTTTCGGGCGGTCAATTATTTCGGGTGGTATATGTTTATATAAGACCTGCCGCAAGACCCATTTCCCATGACCATCTCGTATCTTCAAACTTGTTGGAAGGCGAGATGCCAGAACAATTACATCTGGATCTAAGAAAGGTGTGCGTGTCTCCAGACTAATTCCCATAGCAGCACGATCAACCTTGCATAGTATATCGTCAGGCAGATAACTCCGCATATCTTGGACCATCATTTGCATCGCAGGATCTTTTTCAGCAATTTTGGGTAAAGGGTCTCTAAACTGTGATGGGGGCTCAATAATATTTTCTTTAATGATTTCCTCAGGCTTAATCCAGGTGCTAGCCATATTAAGGTGCAGATCATCAAGATTTTCTGTTAACTGTAGTCTTTCGCATAAACGATGCACTTTGGTACCCAAGTTAGATATCCCTGCATTTCCTGTCCTTATCTTGTTATAAGTCGCTCCAAACATATCCCAGGTATACTCCGGAATTCTTTGAGCTGTTTGACCTACAAGATATCTAATAGGAGCTGGCATTCCTGAAATGCGATGCCATAAACCAGGACCGCGAATATATCGATTATAGCCACCAAAAAGCTCATCACCACCATCACCTGAAAGTGCTACAGTTACATTTTGGCGTGCTGCAGAACAGACAAGATAAGTAGGTATTTGCGACGAGTCGGCAAATGGTTCATCATAAAGCTTTGGTAGAATAGGGATCACATCACGAGCATCGGCCTCAGTCACTCGAAGTTTTGTATGATCTGTTCCCAAATGTTTAGCCACTGCGGCTGCATGAGGTGACTCGTCAAAATTAGCCTCGTCAAACCCGATGGTAAATGTCTGTACCGGTTGATCGCTTTGTGCCTGCATTAGAGCGACTATAGTTGAACTATCGACACCTCCAGATAGAAATGCTCCTAATGGTACATCTGAGATCATTTGTTTTTTTACTGCGCTACTTAAAACCTGATCAAGCGAGGAAATCGCTTTACTCTCTTCCTCTATAGGATTGCGTGAACCCGCATCAATCTCGGCATTAATATCCCAATATCGATGGACACTTAAACTACCATAACTTTCACCAGGTCGAATTGGTAACTTGGGTGCTGTCAAGGGAGGTTTGCCATCCACATTAAGAATAGTGCCAGGTTCTAGTTTGTATATTCCAAAATGAATACTGCGAGGAGCTGGAACATAATTAAATCTTAGATATTGAGCCAGTGCTTTACGACATACTTCATGAGGACAGTTAGGATGTGCACGAAGTGCTTTGAGCTCAGATCCAAAAATTAAATCCGTACCCGCCCAGCCCCAATAAAGTGGTTTTTCACCCATCCTATCACGAGCTAAGCTAAGACATTTTGTATCACGGTTCCACAGTGCCAATGAAAACATTCCATGAGAACGAGAAAGTGCTTCATCCAACCCCCAATGCACAATAGCAGCCAACAAAGTTTCAGTATCAGATTGCCCACACCATGATGCCACTAAACTTTCTTTTTCTAGAGAACGACGTAATTCTTGGTGGTTATAAATCTCTCCGTTATAGGCCAATACATATTGCCCACAAACTGAATGCATCGGCTGCGCACCCGAAGCACTCAAATCAAGAATTGAAAGCCTACGATGACCTAGTCCAATATTATTTTCAGACCACACTCTTTCATCATCCGGACCACGATGTGCAAGTTGAGTAGTCATCATGGTTATCTGCTCAGTAATGTCACCGCTTGGAGTGGAGCGAAGAATTCCTGTCAGACCACACATGAGGAATCATTTGATTTGAGAATTTCAGTATAAATATTATGATAAGCTTCAGTTCCACTCTCAAGTGAAAATATAGTTTTAGCAGTAGCACGACAGCGTGAGGATAAGTTAGTATCCTGCATTAGTTTTTGGAGTGTATCGAACGCCATATGAATATCTTCTTCGTTTTCGCCCTCAATAATTACGCCAACATTATTTTCACGAATAATTTTAGCAACGTCACCAACTCCTTCATTTGCCACGACCGGCAGTCCACAACCTAATACTTCAGCTAAACGAGTTGGCGCACTTCCTAATTTACTTAGGCCATTAAAAAAGAACATTACAGATAAGTCATGAGAATGCAGAGCTTCTGGCATATCTTTTGGTAGCTGCGAGCCAATACTAAGTCGCTCAGCCAAATTATTCATTGGGTCAAGTGCCTTGCGCACGTGCAACGCATCGTCACGCGTCACAATTTCAAACCGTGCGTTAGGATCACGAACTGCTACAACATTCATCCAGTTGGAAAGCAGATCCGTTCGAAACCAACCTGACAATACTGTGCCAATGCAGCCGTGTACATTTGGTCCATCATGTTTATTTGGTGAAGGTTTGAAACGATCTAAATCAGCGCATGTGGGGATTACAACTAGCCGTTGGTTATTAAGTTCAATCGGATAAACTGACTTCAGATATGTCGCCGCAGCATTTGTAAGTGAGATCACTCCAGCAGACTTAGCCAAACAAGCCCTTTCTGCTGCCACAATACCACGATGGATTAATGACCCACGACGTAATTTACCTGCAATGATTAGTTCCTCAGGCCAAAGTGCGCGCATATCAAAGATAAATGGCACTCTTGTGATGCGGCTGACAATTAGCGCTACAGCTGCAGGGATGTATGATCTAGCATGTATCAATCTAATATCACCTCGAATGACTTCGCTCCTAACCAGCCATAACATCCGGATCATACTAAATAATGGAGCTATTACCTTTGGGTAAGATACAAAGCGTTGTGGTATCCATTTAATCCCATGAGCATTACAATCAGCACGTGCACGATTTATAGCCGTTACATCTTTCCAGTCTTGCGGTTTTTCATAAGTTATTAGAGTAATAGAGTGTTTGTCAGACAGTCCTCGTAAATATGCCATAACCTGACTTTGGCCAAGTGGTTCTAATAAACCGTTACGGGTCAAATAAAGAGTGGAGTTCATTTTAAGCTCATAAAAGTAATATGCCTATATCCTAAGCTGCTTTTTATTATTATAGTCGATAACTTAAAAAGATTAAGAATCATCGGGAAGTAATCCGAAGAGTCGGGAGTTAATTGCAATTACTTTTGGGCGGTTATGATATCCGCGGTACTTGCAGATATTATGCACAATAGTTTCTACCTCTTGTGCACTGGTTCGAGGGAATTTATGAAGGAAGACACTACGTTGTGTGTTTCCCAACACAGATGAAGCACGTGAAACTATTTCATTTTTGATACGTTTAAAATCTCGTCTGGAGCCTAAGCGCAGTTTATCAAATCTTGGAGAAAAGGCATGCCTCTCCAGGATTCTATTAGCTATAAAGGCGCTAATATTACCAGAATGATTAAGGTTAAGGCGTTTCCAGTTAGATATTTGCAAACGAAATTCTTCTGAGTTGAAATTTTGGTTCATGACAAGAATATTAATAATATCATCTGGACTTGCGGCGACTGGGAACAGCTTATTTATATGTTGATGAAGACCATCTTTATCGTCTTCTAAAAGAAAAATTCCGTAAGGAGCATATGTAACAACTGGAGTCCCAAGGAATCCAGCCTCGAGAGATGTGGTGCAACAATTATGAATCACTAATTTAGACGCTGAGATCCAAGGAAAAACTTCATTAGTACCTATACAGCTAACACGATCTGATCTAACACCGTGTTTAAACATCAAGTCTTTGACGGTATCAGGATCGTCAGCGGGATGAGGTCGCATGACAACATTGATATCTGCTTCGATCGCTAATCTTTCAGCTAGTTTGCAAAAACTGTCAAATAGAATTTCAGAATTCTTCGCTATGCTTTGTTTATATTTTAAGTGATCATCTGATAAAACTGTATTTCTTTCCTTATTGGTGTACAAGCTAAAGTTAAGAGGAATTAAAATAAAATCTCCATAAGATTCTTTTATCTTACCCATAGTCTCTTGATGAATATCATAACAGTTTGCCTGCCACATATCCGTCCTAGGGTTACCAGAAACCACAAAAGAATCATTAGTTCCATAGATGTCTTCAAAGATGTTCTTCTGCGCTTCACCGAAGAAAAAAACGTCGTCAAATACTTCTGCGCTTTCCATTGAAAACCTATATTTTGCAAACCTTTCTAAATTTACAGGTAGTAATCCCTCCTCATCTAAGGCTCCAAAGGCCCACCCTCGATCCAAAAGTGGACGAAAATGGCTGAGAGTTTGAGGTTGAGCACACTTGCCGAACATATAGCCCTTGCTTACACCAATCTTTTCAAGTTCATTTGCTGAGAGGACTTCTCCTAAGATTACCGGAACACCTTTACGAACCATTTCAATGGCCAGATCGGTACGTGAAATCAGCTCACGCTTTTTTACTTCTACTCTGATAAAACAAGCTTCTAACATATTTATTTTTACTATATATTTACTTTACTCATTTCTTAGTTATTGAAAATACTACTCAAACTCCAATAAAACCTCAAATATCGCTAATAAGAGCCTTACTTTTTAATCTAATTAGATTTTTAAGGGACCAAGCAACATCTCGGGCCCTATAAATTACAGCCTTAGGATTCAATACTAGTAAACGCACGAATGCAATGGTCCAAGCCCTTATCTTTCCAGTGTGTGAAATACCAATAAAGTTCCAAAAAGATATAGTAAAGTCAAAGTCACTAGCAAGCTTTAGGTCTTTGTTTGCAATAGCTTCAAAATGCTTATTTCGAATGTCATGCCTAGCTTCGATCATTTTATCAATTTGCTTACTAACTCCGCCTGGAACAACTCGATAATGGGCTGAAACAACCTCATCATAAAGAACATTATAACCTTCTAAAAACAATCTTATTAAAAAATCCCAATCTTCAAAAAAAAGGTTCTCATCAAAAGGAAAGTCTTTTAATTTTTTTGTAATGAAAGTACAACCTTGCAGGCACGGGTTAGTTTTTTTCGTGACTATAGAGGCTAAATCATATTTCTTGTTCTTTTTGCGATTGCCTTTGAGCCCAAGAAACTTGCCATCCTTAGATATCACCTGAAGTGGGCCATGGCAGGCGACAATATTTGGGTCGATACATTCCTCTAGAATTTTGACGTGTCTTTTTATTCGCCCCATCGCCAAAATGTCATCAGATGCAATAAGGCATGTATATTTTCCCTGCGCAGCATGTATACCACGGTTAATTGTTTTACAAACACCAACATTGTAAGTATTTTCAATCACTGTGTAAGCTACTTCACAAGAGGCTAGTTTATCCTTCGCTAATTGAAGACTATTATCGGTCGATACATCGTCTACGAGTATGATTTCAATATTCGAATGGTCTTGACTAAAGATGCTATCGAGAGTTTCTGTAATATATTTTTCATGATTAAACAAAGGGATAACAACTGAAACCAAAACATCTAACTTATACTCATGAGCTTGTGCTTTAGCTCCCTGTGCCTTTCTTGAGGGGTAATGGTTATCATGCGTCATATATAAGTCTCCAAGAGGGAATACCCTAACAGATTTGCTGAAAATTGGCTAAAGGAATCTTGGTAACAAGATAAAAATTTATACACCCTGTCATATTGGCCAACGAATAAAGGCATAAAGTTTTACAAGACTAATTGCAACTCTTCCTTTTGGCCCAATTTTTTTTAATACAATACGTATACCAAAAAGTCCTGTGGCAGCAGTCATGAATAATGAAACAATAGCTCCAGATAATGGAGATACTAGAGCTAATCCAAGCAAAACTAAAGCTAGGGTTATATGCATGCCAACCAATCCAATTGAGAGCACTTCCCAACGAAAACCTTGAAGGGTGTAAGCGAGAATATTTGTAATTACAAAATATATAAAATATCCGATGAGAATGGCGATCGCTGTAACCTGAAGTCCCAGACTGGGAAGCATTAACCATATGACCGAAAGAAAAACAATATTAAAGCTGACCTCCATCAAAAAAAACGTCTTAGACCGCGATGCTGCAACAATTGAAAATGCCAAAGGCCAACTAGCAAGTTTAAACACATTACCAGCTGTCATCCATTGCAATAATTCAGCAGCAGATTCGAACTCAGATGAATATAACAGCGTCACTATCCAAGGTGATAGACCGATTAGCAACAACAGAACTGGCCCACCAATGCAAAGCAAAATCTGTAATTGATCATTCATTAGCTCATTTGCAGCGATACGATCAGTGATGACTTCGCTTAGGCGTGGATAATAATCTGCTGACACCGCGCTAAGCATTAATCCAACATAGATCATTGAAATACCCCAAGCAGCAGCAAATAGCCCTGCCGCCTCTAACCCAAGTTCCTGTGTAATATTTTGGCGAACTAGTAGCATGGTTACTGTTGTGGCGAGACCTCCAAGCATGAAAGCTGCACCAAGTTTTGCCATCGGCTTCCATATATCCCAAATCTCCGAAACGCTGAGGGTCTTTGTTTTGGAAATTGGTAAACGTTTTGTATATTTTAATGCAATTAATATCGTTGCAAACGGCTGAACAACAACAAACCAAACCACTCCAGCCTCACCGAAAAACCAAATAGCGACCAAGCCAGCAACAGTACCAATTAAAGCACTAAAAACTGTCACGCGTCCTAAATCATCGATACGACGCATGCCTTGCAGCAATGCTGTATGTGCGGTTGCTAATAGGGTTAATAATATGGCTATACCAATTAATCCGACTTCGTTTTTATATAAACTATTTCCGAATAGCCATTCAGATATTTGCGTGCGCAACACCCATACTATAACCATGGCAGCAGCACCCTGCAGCAGGTGAGCTGATAACAGTACGCGCTTAACGCGACTTAATACCATCTTATCACGCTTGGCGGCAGCAATTTGCCTTACACCACTCTTTCCTATTCCAAGTCCTGCAGCTGTTTTTATCATATCCAGCAAGTTACTGAAGATCCCTAACAAGCCAACACCTGAAGGCCCCAGCATTACTGCTAATGCCTTTACTCGTAAAATAGAAATTACTATGTTAACAGTTTGTGTACTGCCCATTACAGCCATAGAGCGAATCAAACCACGTGAGTTATTGGACATAGTTTAGTTATTCTGAATCACAAACGATATTGCAGACATAAGAAGTTTGTTGCATCTCCATTTGAGGCCCAATCGGCAAGCTAAGTATTTCATCAGCGATCTGGCGCGAGAGAGGAAAATGATCATGGTTCATTCCTAGTTGTGCATATGCTTCTTGCATATGAGGAGGAATGGGATAATGAATTAATGTCCCGATGCCAGATGCCTCAATACGCTGTTGCAGTGAATTGCGATCATTGCTTCGAACTACATAAAGATGCCAAACGGGATCAGCCCAGTCAGGAACATAGGGCAGGATTAAATCAGTGCCTTTCAAGGCTTTAGTATAGATACCTGCAATCTTTCTGCGACGTTCTGTCCATTCATCAAGATATTTAAGCTTCACACGCAGCACTGCTGCCTGAATTGGGTCGAGGCGAGAATTCACACCCTGTACCTCATTAACATATTTCTTTCGGCTGCCATAATTACTTAGCACTTTAACTTTATCCGCTAGATCAGCTTGATTCGTCGTAATGGCGCCACCATCACCCAGAGCTCCAAGGTTTTTTCCAGGGTAGAAACTCCAGCAGACGATATCTCCATGTCCGCCAATGCGTTTTTTTTTATAGCATGCTCCATGCGCTTGCGCCGCATCCTCTACTACCCAGATGTCATGCTGGCGCGCGAGAGTTAAGATAGGATCCATATCTGCAGATTGGCCATATAAATGCACCGGCAAAATCACTTTAGTCTTTGGCGTTATTGCTGCAGCTATATGGGTCGTGTCAATGTTATATGTATTAGAGTTGGGTTCAACTGGTACCGGAGTTGCTCCCACTGCAGAGACTGCCAGCCATGTTGCAATATAAGTGTTAGAAGGGACGATCACCTCATCTCCCGGACCTACCTCTAATGCTCGCAGCGCGAGGATCAGCGCATCAAGCCCATTTGCCAGTCCCACAGCATGTTTGGCATCGCAATATTCAGCCCATTCCTCCTCAAATGCATCGACTTCTGGACCTAAAATAAACCAGCCAGTATCCATAACACGCAAGACAGCAGTATCAATTTCAGCCTTTAGCTCTCGATAAGCAGCACCAAGGTCTAAGAAAGGAATTTTAATTTTTTGTCTCCTCGTTTACAGCTTCGATAAAGATATCATATTCACGTATATAATCAGCTTCATCATAGGGTTGGGAAGCTAAAACCATACAGACTGCACCTTGACTAAAACAATCCATTTCACGCCAAATTAAACGATTAATGTAGAGACCTTTGCGCGGATCGCGCAACCAATATTCAGATTTAGTCGTTCCATTGTCTATCTTTATTCTAAAGCTGCCTGAAAGTGCAAAAACTATCTGCTCCAGATCATGATGCGCATGACCGCCTCGCTCTGCATCTACTGGGACGTTGTAGAGATAATATACACGTCGGATTGGAAACGGCACATGACGCTCACCTTCTATAAAGGTTAGATCTCCTCGTGGATCAGTCACTACAGGCAAATCAATTAAGCGTGCAAAACCGTTTTTACTGTTAATACTTTCGGTCATCTTTTTCTCCTTAGATCACAATATTACTTAATGCAATTTTTGTCAGTTCAAAGCTTTAGATCACTTTCTTGTAAATCGAATACATTCTTCAGATCATAAAGCACGTGATTGTCTTTTCCAAGTTTGCGTATCGCTTTCGCTCCCATTTCTTTGAACTCATCATGCGCCACGGCCAATATAATCCCATCATAAGTATGATCCAAGGGTTTTTGCACAAGATCCAGCCCGAATTCATGCTGTGCCTGATCTCCATTTACCCATGGATCATGAACATCAACCTGAATTTCATAATCCTGCAATTCACGAACAACGTCTATTACTCGAGTATTTCTCAGGTCTGGACAATTTTCCTTGAAAGTTAGACCTAGAATTAGAACACGCGCACCTACAACTTGGACCCGCCTCTTTAACATCTCCTTAAATAGTTGCCCAGCCACATAAACACCCATTCCATCATTAATCCTTCGACCTGCGAGAATTATTTGAGGATGATAGCCAATCGCTTCAGCCTTATGGGTAAGATAATATGGATCAACCCCTATGCAGTGACCTCCAACAAGTCCTGGTCGAAAAGGCAAAAAGTTCCATTTGGTACCAGCAGCTTTCAAAACAGCTTCAGTGTCAATACCTAGTTTGTTAAAAATAAGTGCAAGCTCATTAATAAGGGCAATGTTAAGATCACGCTGTGTATTTTCAATAACTTTTGCAGCCTCAGCAATTTTTATACTTTCAGCCTTATGAGTTCCAACGTTAATGATTTCGTTATATAACTCATCTATTAGATCAGCTATTTCAGGCGTCGAACCAGAGGTGACTTTCTTAATAGTAGTAATGTGATGTTCTTTGTCGCCCGGGTTGATGCGCTCAGGACTATAACCGCAAAAGAAGTCCTGATTAAACTTAAGGCCAGAATTCTTTTCTAGAACTGGCACGCAATCTTCTTCTGTACAACCAGGGTAAACAGTAGATTCGTAGATAACAATGTCTCCTTTTTTTAGTACCTTTCCGACAGTTTCGCTTGCTTTAATAAGTGGGGTAAGGTCTGGACGCTTGTATTCATCAATAGGTGTAGGCACAGTGACTATGTAGCAATTACAATTCCGCAAGTCATCGGGATTGGTTGAATAACTAAGATCTTTAGCAGCAGTAAGCTCTTCTTGTGTAGTTTCAAGAGTACTGTCATTGCCAGATTTAAGCTCATCAATACGACGTTGGTTAATATCAAAACCAAGAATAGGACGATTCCTACTGAATTCGACAGCTAATGGAAGGCCTACGTAACCGAGACCAATAATGGAAAGTTTTAAATCTTTTATCTGCATATTTTCACTCACATATTAAAGTAATTAAGGTACCAAGCCACAAAGTTAGTGATTCCTTTATCAATTGGAGTACTTGGCTTATAGTCTAACTGTTCAACAAGATCTGCAACATCTGCATAAGTATCTGGTACATCACCAGGTTGAAGTGGAAGCATATCCATTTTAGCCTTCTTGCCAAGCGCTTTCTCAAGTGCAGCAATGTAATCCATTAGTTCAACTGGATTGTTATTACCAATATTGTATACACGCCAAGGTGCCATACTGGTTCCAGAGTCAGGGTTTGCCCCTGACCAATCTTGATTAGATTGAGCAGGCTGATCTAAGACACGCATTACACCTTCGACAATATCATCAATATAAGTAAAGTCGCGTCGGTGCTTACCATAATTAAAGACTGAAATATTCTCACCTGCAAGGATTGCTTTAGTAAATTTAAAGAGCGCCATATCTGGCCGACCCCAAGGTCCATAGACAGTAAAGAAACGAAGACCAGTACTAGGTAGATTGTAGAGATGGCTATAAGTATGAGCCATCAATTCATTACTTTTCTTAGTTGCGGCATAGAGGCTTAGTGGATGGTCAACATTATCATGCACTGAGAATGGCATTGTCGTATTTGCTCCGTACACACTGGAACTGCTGGCATATACTAAGTGCTCAACTCCACTATGACGACATCCCTCAAGGATATGAGTAAAGCCAATAATATTACTTTCGATATAAGCGAGTGGGTTTTCAATAGAATAACGAACACCTGCCTGGGCAGCAAGGTTGACTACACGCTGAGGCTTATGGTCTGCAAAAAGAGCTTCGATGGCTTTTTTGTCGGTGAGGTCAATCCGTAAATGTTTGTAGTTTGGATGGCCTGCGTGTCTATCAAGTCTGGCTTCTTTGAGAGCAGGGTCGTAGTAGTCATTATGGTTGTCGATGCCAATAACAGTATCGCCACGCTCAAGCAACTTCAGAGATAGCGCCGAGCCAACAAAACCAGCTGCGCCGGTAACTAGTACTTTCAATTAATCACTCCTAGATAGATGTTATAAACCTTATACGTATTATCAAATACAGACATCATCATTGAACTTTGAATAGTCATTTAATACTTTTATAGGTCACTATTGTCTCATTTTAAAGGAAATTATTATATTCTAATTACTCAAAAATAAAAAAAAAATGCGTTTTAAATAAACAAATTCATTTATTTATTTCTGAATGATAAACCAGTCTATTTTGGCATTTTGATTTTCAAGTATTTCATTTGATACATTCATTAAATGTTAAATCCAGCTGACTTTTCCAGTCAGGCAACTCGATATTAAGAGCACTTTCCAGTTTTGTTGAATCCATCCTCGAGTTTTGAGGTCGTCTTGCAGGAGTTGGATATTCCTTTGTTAAAATTGGATTAAGATTTTTAGAACTTAAAGTTAATTTTAATCCAGCCTTCAGCCCCAAATTAAAGATAGCTTTAGCGAATCCATACCAACTAGTTTCACCTCTTGGAGTTAAATGATACAAACCCGAATCAAGTTGAGCATGAATAGCTAAGGCGGTAATCTCAGCAATTAGTCGCGCTGGTGTTGGAGTACCAATTTGGTCAGATACAATATTGAGTTTTGTTTTGTTTTTACCAAGCTTTAGCATGCTATTCATAAAATTATTTCCACGTGCGCTGTATACCCAACTGATACGAAAAATAAGATAATTGAGGCTGCTTTGCTGAATTAACTCATCTCCTTCAATTTTGGTTTGACCATAAAAATTAAGAGGTCCTATGGGACTGTTTTCATTCCAAGGTTTGCTCCCAGAGCCTTTATAGACATAATCACTACTATAGTGGATGAGTTTTATTTTGTTAGTGTTAGAGTATTGAGCAAGCTGTTCAGGTAAATCTGTATTGAGTCTTTGAGCAGCAACTTTATGGTCTTCAGCTTTATCTACATCTGTCCAGGCTGCTGCATTCACAATTAAATCTAGGCTTTTTTTATTAAGATAGTCTTCGACAGCTGGCTTGTTCATTAAATCAAGTATTGCTCGACCTGGAGCGATTATCTCTCCCAAAGGTGCAAGTGAGCGCTGCAGTTCAAACCCAATCTGACCAGTTCCTCCTAAAAGCAGTATTCTCAAGCGTCAACACCTGGACGCTTGTTCTGATATGAGCCATCTTGAACTCGACGACACCATTCCATATTTTCGAGATACCAATGTACAGTTTTTCTAATACCAGATTCAAAGGTTTCTTTTGGTTGCCAGCCTAATTCACGTTGGATCTTGCTGGCATCAATCGCATAACGGCGATCATGACCAGGACGATCTTCAACATATGTTATTAAACTGCGATAGGGTATTGTATTTGGAACCAGTTCATGCAAGATATCGCAAATAATTTCGATCACTTCTATATTCTGTTTTTCATTATGACCACCAATATTATAGGACTCTCCAGGCTTGCCTATGGTAGCAACCTTGTAAAGTGCTTGAGCATGATCGTCAACATACAACCAATCACGGATCTGATTGCCTTTACCATAAACAGGTAATGGTTTGCCATCAAGGGCATTTAGGATAATTATGGGTATTAGCTTCTCTGGGAAATGATAAGGCCCATAGTTATTAGAGCAGTTTGTAATCATTGCTGGGAAACCGTAAGTGCGAATCCAAGCGCGCACCAAATGATCTGAGCTAGCCTTACTAGCAGAGTATGGGCTACTAGGGGTATATGCTGTGGTTTCCGTAAATAAATATTTGGATGAGTTATCCACTTCATCTGGATGCGGAAGATCACCATAAACTTCATCAGTGCTAATATGGTGAAAGCGGAACATCTGTTTGGGTAAATCATTCAAACCCTGCCAATAACTGCGGGCTACTTCGAGTAAAATGTAGGTACCTATAATATTAGTCTCGATAAAGGCAGAAGAGTCGTCTATGGATCGATCTACATGACTTTCAGCAGCTAGATGCATAATCGTATCGGGTTTGTATTGGGTAAATACTCTTTTTAGTTCACTACGATTGCAAATATCGACCTGTTCAAAAGAATAACGATCAGCGTTGTCAACTTCAGCAAGGTTTTCAAGATTACCAGCATAGGTAAGCTTATCAACATTGCAAACACTATCATTAGTATTTTGAATAATGTGACGGATGACTGCAGAGCCAATAAAGCCTGCACCTCCGGTAACTAATATTTTTCTAGTATGCATTTATTTAAAGGTTAATTTACCGTGCTTACATTTACGTTTAATTTAATGAAAAGAATGCACTATGTTTATAAGACTTAGATTTCTGAGTGAAGCTACGCTTTTAGCCATCATTAAGTTAAAGAGTTATTAGGCTTTTTTTCAATAGAAAAATGTCGAATTAAAACAACAAATACTCCAAGCAAAGCCCCTAATAGTGCGCTTATTATACAAATTATTGATCTTGCTGGTTCACTTTTAAACTCCATTACTGCAGGGGGATCTATGTAATCAAAAACATAAAAATCACGAACCTCAATAAGGGTTAGTTGTTGTATTTTCTGCTGAAGTAATTGTGCAATCACTTGTCTGATTTGAGCAAAGCTTGTTTGTGACATCTGAGCATTAAGATACTCCATTGCTGCTGTTGCTTCTGCTTTGTCTTTTACTCTAAAAAATTCATTAAGCTCTCTTACGACTAGTTCTGTCCAGGCTTGCGCTACAACTGGTGATTGATGTTTCACACTAATGGTAACAAAGCCAGTTTTTTTAATTTTATTAACTGAAAGATATTTTTTAAATTTAAGAAAGCTTTCTTGGGAACTTGGGATTTGAGTCCAAGTTTGAGTCTTCTGATTATAATTTTCATCATAGATAACGGCTTGGGTTGATGCATCCCAAGAATCTAATGCCATGAGATCTGGTAAATAAATATTTGGCAAGATATTGTTAGTAAAAAAACTTAGTGTCCCTATTTTATCTATAGCTTCAACTGCGTTGCCACCGGACTGAGGCAAACTAATGCCAGCGATATCAGCTAAACCACCAAAGCCTTGGCCTCCACTAGAACCTCCTTGCTCAGCAACCGGGCTCAATAAAGCTTTAGATTGGTATATATTAGGTAAAGAAAGGCTATAAATAATGGCTGATATTGAAAAAAAAGTAACTATAGCCACTACAATCCATTTGCCTTGCCATATAATTTGAAAGAGCTCTCTAAAGTCTAATTCGTCATCAGGATGATAAGAGGTATTTCTATCGTTATTATTATTCATAAGAGTAATTATATAGTTTTTCGTATTCAAGTTGTTTACTTTGTATAAAATTTTTAGTCAAAGCCATTTATCTTGAGCTGCTTTAGTTAATACATCGGCTTTAATATGAAATTCAAGCTTTTTATTAGATAAGTTAATAAAGCCCATCAAGTTTATATAATTAATTGTTTTGTTCTAAAAAAAAACGAGCCTTTTTTAACTCATCTTCTGTATCTATGTCAATTGATCGCTCAAAGGGCATTTTTATAATCCCAATACAACCACCCCAAAGATGTCCAGTTTTAATAAAGTGTTTACGAGTTACAAGAAAAATTGCGCCATTTCTTTGATACACCTTAGCCCGCTGATGTCTATTAGCATGCTGTTGTTGTAAAGGGTGTGATTCAGGCAAAATAGGCTCTGCAATTAACAAGCCTTGAATTTCATTTATAGTATATTGCTTTGCTGGATGACTATTCTTTAGTTCAAAACAGCTTATAATTGAATCATACTTTCTACTTGAGATCATTTTAATAGATTTCAAAATATCGTCTTTTCTTCGCAGAGCAGAGGTTACTTGCAGAATACAAATTGCATCATAAATTTTTTCTTCAGGATCTAAATCCTGAAGAACATTCTCAACTACAGCAGCAGTTGTTGTTTCATCCTGAGCTAATTCAGTTGGACGATCTAAAGCTCTAGCACCAATTTTTCTAGCTATGCCGCTAAGCTCAAGATCCTCTGTTGAAACAATAATATCGTCATTTTGAAAGACCTCATTAGCCTGTTTTATAGTCCACTCTAAAAGTGAAATACCTTCTTTAATCTCTAAAGCATTTTTGCGCGGAAGACCTTTACTTCCTCCTCGCACAGGTATGAGACAAAGTACTCTCAATTATTCGATAGCCCAGAGTCTTCAGACACATAGGAAATTTGTTTTTGAATTTTTAATTCTGTAGAAGCTAGTATTTCAGCGATTTGATTTCCAGCTGTTCCATCTCCTACCAAATGAGATGATTTATAACGTCCGTTTTGTAATTGCCTATCAATTGCTGTCTTTATATCAAAAGCATCACATTTTACATCAATCACATTCACAGCTCGTTCACGTCCAGACTGTCGCGTTCCAATATTAACACATGGTGTTCCCAAAAAAGCTCCCTCACGCAATCCAGATGAAGAATTTCCTACAATACATCTTGCATTTGCCAAAAGGAGAACGTAGTCCTCAGGAGTGAAATTTTTATAAAAGTGCATGTTTTTGGCCTCTTCTTTATCTCTAAACATTCTAATACCTTTAGAAATATCATCAGCACCAGCATCTACATTTGGCCATAACCAAACAATTTGCATTCCTGTTTTAGAAACTTTATGAGCTGCCTTCAATGTTTCTTGTATCTGTTTAAATCCACTCCCAAACTCTGTGGTAACAGGATGTTGTAATACAATTATATAATCTTTTTTCGTAGTTAATTCGTCTCCCACTCCTGAAGCACGCTTAAACAAATCATTAGGCAAAGCTAGATCTGATTCCGCTACTAAATCTATGGCAGGACATCCAGTTAAGTGGACGCTTTCCCTTTCCTCTCCCATTCGCAGTATGTAATCTTTTGCTCTTTCTGTGGCTGGAAAGTGAATATGAGCAAGCTTAGTTATAGCATGTCTTACCGATTCATCAATTGAGCCAGTCACTTCACCACCCTGAGAATGAGCAAGAGAGATGTTCATATAGCTTGCAGCAACCGCAGTTGATAGAGTTTCAAATCTGTCAGCTACAGTCACAACAATATCTGGTTTTAAATTTTCAAAATGGGTAGCAAGTTCTGTAATTGCCATACCTGTTGACTTTGCCATAGTGGTAGGTGTCTCACCTTCAAGAATAGAGTGAACTACAGCATCTTCTTTGAAACCATCTTCTCGAATAATGTCTATAACTGAGCCAAACCGATAAAGTAATGCAGAAGACCCAACCAAGAGTTGCAATTCTAAATCTGAATGGCTATTAATTGCGCGCATAACACTCTTAATTCGACCATAATTTGCTCGACTGTGAACTACTACACAAATTTTACGCTTCATGAAACATCCTCAATTTTTAAAATACGATTCATAGATTTATCTTTAGATAATGGCTTGTTAATTAATTTAGTCCTATCTGACCATGACAAACCACCTCCAGGTTTTTTAAGTGTAAGGTCATTTTCTGACAATACATGTCCAGATGGGAGATCTTTTTTCAAAGCTAGACTTCGATCAAAAAGCTTTTTCTGTTTACTTAATGATTTAGCCATATCATCTTTATTTACTGGATTATTATCCATGGACCTAAGATTTGCAGCAAATTGAACTACATGCTCAATATCATCAATAGTTAAAGATGCATTTACATCTGGTCCAAACATACGTTTATCAAATGTTGCATGAACCTCAATAAGGGAAAATCCTCTGGCAATTGCGGCTATTGCAGGAGACGTTGAGCCCGAATGATCAGATAATCCCACCCTGCATCCGTAGCGATTTTTAATATCCTGTAAAATATTCAAACCAACTTCTGTGAGTGGTGTTGGATACTTGCTAGTACATTGCATTAAGTAATAATTTAGGTCAGTATTAGAAAAGTCTTTTACAATTTTATCTAATTCTTTCCAAGAGCTCATTCCGCTAGAGATAATAATCGGCTTATTTGATTCGACCATTAAATCAAGCATATTATTAGATTTTGTATCGCCTGACCCTATCTTCCAAGCCCCAACTCCAACGCGAGAAAGTAAATTAACAGCGGCAATTGAAAAAGGCGTACTTAAAAACTCAATACCTCTGGCATGAGAGTGGTTTTTAAGCTCTAACCATTGAGACTCTGTGAACTCCATTCGCTTCCAGTAATCGAAACGAGTTTTATCCTGATATGAAAACTTTACACGAAACTCTTCGTCTAATGTTGATTCATCTGAGGCAATATGTGTTTGGAACTTAATGGCATCAACTCCAGCATCTGCTAGAGCATCAATATAAGCATGAGCCATACCCAAGGAACCATCATGATTCTGTCCAATCTCAGCAATTATTACTGGCACAGACTCATCATGTAATCTTTTTGCAAATTGTGAATCAAATAAAGTCATTTTAGTTTATGAATTTTAATTTAAGATCTACAAATTTTTCAGCCATAAAAATTTCCGCTTTTAATCGTGATTCGACAGTAAATCCGCCTATATGTGGTGTTAAGAGTAAGTTTGTCGGTGAAGACATGGCATATTCTTGAAGAGGAGTTTTATTATTAGCCAGTTCATTCGCTACCACATCAGCAGCATACCCAGCTATTTTTTTTATTTTTAGTAAATTTACTAATTCAAATTCGTCAACTATTTCCCCCCTTGAGGTATTTATTAAACAAGTATCAGGTTTTAAATATGAGAGTATTTCTTTAGATAGAAGATTATAGTTCTCTGGGGATGCATGAATATGAATAGAAATAACATCAGAGTTCATTACTAAATCCTTAACAGATGAAACGATAGAGATATAATCTGGAATTCTTTTTGGATTTTTGTCATAACCAATTACATTCATACCAAACGCATTGCCATAGCTTGCGACTTTTCTTCCTAAACGCCCAATACCAATTATGCCCAAAGTTTGATCTGCTAGCTCTCTACCTTTAAATCCATCCCTTCGCCATTCACCATTTATAACATCTTTGTAAGATTGAAATATCTTTCTTTGCAATCCCAGTAGTAAAGCCCAAGAATGCTCTGCAGTTGCTGATAGCTGCTCAAGAAATTCATCTTCACCTCTTAAATAGTGAAAGTTGATTCCTTTTTTTTTAAGATAATCCAAATCAACATGTAACGACCCTGTCGTGACGCTCACTACATCAGTTAAATTTGGAGCACATTTCAATAAATCTTCATCTATTTTTTGGCCTAGCGCCACCCATAAAACCGTAGCTTCTTTGATGTACTTTTTGACATCTTCGCGCTTTGAGGGGTGATTCATATCTAGTAGATTTAATTTGCCTAAAATAGATAGTTTGTCTCTAGCTGCTCTTGGTACCTCATCTGCATCAAGAACTACAATATGCTCCTCTTTACTAGCCAATGTATTTTTCACCTGGTGCTAGCAATTCAATACAAATTTCTTCATTCAAATCACATCCAAGGCCTGGAGCATCATCTAATTCAATATAGCCATTGTTCATCAATGGAAGATCGTTTGAACGTTTAATCCATTTTTTGCTCCATTCAGCATCATAAAAATGATACTCTGAGGCAATAATATTTGGTATCGAACTTGCCACATGAGCTGTAGCAATGAATCCTAAAGCTGTAGAGTTATTATGAAAGGCTACAGGCAAACCATTTGAGTTTGCTAGTTCACAGATTTTTCTAGTCTCGTGCAAGCCCCCTGCAAATAAGACATCTGGATGAAAGATATCAACAGCCTTTAATTTAACAGCTAATTTAGCCAAATCAAATGTAAACATCTCACCAGCACAAATGGGTATAGGACTTTTTTTTCTAAGCTCTGAAAGAGAAATCAAGTCCATAACCGGAACAGGATCCTCTAACCAATTAATTCCTATTCCACTTAATACTTTAGATAGCTCTATCGAAGTAACTAGATCATAATGCATGTGGCAATCTACTGAAATTTCAGCACTATCTCCCGCAACTTCTCTAGCAACATTTAGGCGCTTTTCTATAGCTAACATTTGCTCGCGTCCAATTGAACGCGACCATACATCAGTTACAAAATCTGGAGCAGTATAGTCAACGTCAAATTTAAATTTTGTATAGCCTGATTCAAGAGTTTCTTCAGTGAGCTTTCGCCATTCATTTAAATCCGTAACATCTTCAGGACCACTTCGATCAAGATAAACAGGCACTTTATCTCTAAACTTACCACCAAGCAGTGAATGTACTGGAAGTCCTGACTGTTTTCCAATAATATCTAATAAAGCCATTTCAATGCCTGACATAGCCCAAACAATTGGTCCAACAGGAATGATCGTACCTGGTAAACTTCTTGGCTGATGAGGCGGGCGAGCACCATTAAAATGTTCTTCAACTATTTTTTTTACATCAAAAGGATTGGCACCAATCAGTCTTTCACCAATGTAATCAATAGTTTCTCTAACACCGAAATATCCACGCTGCCAATGAGGACATTCTCCATAACCATATAACCCATTATTAGTCTCTACTTTAACAACAATAAAGTGCCATGTGCGTGGAACACCACCTAAACCATGAGAGTCCTCTCCCCTAAGCACCATTGTACTAACTTTAGAAATATGTATGTCGCTGTTCAACTTGATTAACCCTATTATAAAAAATGAAATTAATGGTATATCAAATACATTATATTACAAGTTTACTCTAATAACATTTAACGATAATTCCCAGCTTTAATGCTATTTTGGGGTCAAGAAAATATAATTCTGTCTTTTTAAAATATTTCTATAGATAGGAATTACTAGATTCCTAGCAAACCCTTTGAGGTTAAGCCAACCAGAAGAATTATTCCATTGTTTTATCAATGAGATTTTGAACTCTTTCATTTCTGCAGCTTCAGCCATTTTTATCAATGATAGCCTGTTGAAACACTGAATATGCTCAAGAGGAGCTACATTGTTTAGACTATTTCTGGTCCCTTTTTTTGCTCCCCAGTCCATTAATTTTAATCTTCGTTCAATATCATTTGCCGTGGGAACACTAATTTTAATTATTCCACCAGGTTTTAAGAGTGTTTTTAATTCTTTTAATGTTTCAAGAGGTTCGGATATATGCTCGAAGACTTGCTCAGTATTTATAAATTCAAATCTTAAGCCTTCTGCTTGCTCCCAACTAATAACATTGATTCCTTTGCTTTCAGCATGTTTTATTCGACTTGTTGATAATTCTAGTCCATAAGATTCATAACCTAAACCATTTGCCATTAATAGCCAATCACCCCAACCCATTCCAAAATCAAGCAACCTTGTATCGGAAGGACTTTTCTTAAAACAAGAACCAATGGTCAAAATTTCTTTTGCGTAATTAGCATATATTTCTGGGTTTACTTTAAATCTACTATTGCGATTTTCAAATGCTTTTATAGGATCAATCCAGTGCTCGTAAAGCCGTTCCATCAAAAAATCATTTGGGATATTTTTCTGAAAAATCAATCCACAAGATTTACATTTACACAGAATATATTCTTCATTATGAAGATAATCAAACTCAATTCCACCTTGTGGTGAGTAAAATTCAATCAAATATTGTTTTATAGCTTGGTCAGAGTATTTAGCTTGATAACATACGGTGATTTCTTTAGCACCACAAGACGGACATTTTTTTCTTTCTTCAAAAAAAGATTTACTCATGACTATAATCTAAATTTCAACTTGTATGAATTATATATATTAAATCATATAAAAGAACAGTATTGTTAAAAAATGGTACCCGAGGCCGGACTTGAACCGGCACGATATTTCTATCGAGGGATTTTAAGTCCCTTGTGTCTACCAATTCCACCACTCGGGCCAGCTAATAGATACCAAATTTCTATGCCATTATACTTTTTTAAATATAAATGTCTTTAAAATAATATGGAGGCTGAAGCCGGAATCGAACCGGCGTAAACGGCTTTGCAGGCCGCTGCATAACCACTCTGCCATCCAGCCAAGTTAAGCAAGCTGTATTCTATACAAGTATTAGAAAAAATAGAAAGATTAATCTATATTATTTGTAAAATATCTTTCTATATCTTCTTCTTTACACTCTTCTCCATACTGTATTTCGATAATATGAGCTGTTTTATCAAATGGATTGGATATTTGATGCCATTGCCCAACTGGCACAATATGGTAATCAAATTTATTAAGTATAATTTTTTTAACTTCTTCTTCAGGCGCACTTTTTGCTGAATTGACCTCGCAAGAACCCTCACTCAAAAGCCATATTTCATTTCTTTTTAAATGCTTTTGAAAACTCATAGCTTTTCCAGGTTCTATTATTAACTCTTTAACTTTTATATTTTTTGTTTCAAATAAATTAAAAAAGGACCCCCATTGTCTCTCTTCAAAGTAATACTGCCATTTATTTAAAATCCATGATGATGAATTCTTCTTATCATCACCTCCCACACTAAAAATAAAATTAATATCAGAAACTTTCATTTCTGGAATATTTTTTTTATTTCTATCCCCACCGTTCGCAAAATAAATTTCATCATTTGGATATAGAAATTTAACTTTTTCTAAAGCATTAATGCATGAGCCTTTGGCATCATCATCAAAACTAATAACTTCATCAACATAAATTATTGATTTAACTATGGCTTCTCTTTCTATATAAGGCATAAAAAATTTACCTTTCTTTTTTTCTATCCAATTATCACTATTTAAAGCTACTATAAGTTTATCTCCTAAACTTTTTGCTGATTTTAAATATTCTATATGCCCCGAGTGAATAGGATCAAAGCCACCACTGACAACAACTATTTTCATAGACTTGAATTTAATTTTTTGTAATCACTCTTTTTAAGATTCATCAGTTCTAAGCGAATTAAGTGTATATAAAAAACCTGTGTAGAGAGTTATAAAAAGCGAGATAAATAAAAAAATATCGCCAATAACCAATAACAACATGTTATTTATGGCAAGGGCTAATAGATAAATAGAAATTGTAAAAAGTTGAATTGTAGTTTTTATTTTTGCAAGAAAAGTAACTTTTGTGGCATCACTTTTATTATTTCTTGCATTCATATCTCTTAAAGCACCCACCCAAATCTCTCTTGTAATAATTAGTGCGCCGATAAAACCTATTAAATAACTTGAAAGATTTATAGCCAATCCAAATAATAAAAAGAGAATTAAAATTTTGTCGGCAATAGGATCTAGGATTTCACCAATCTGAGATACCGCATTATATTTTCTTGCTAAATACCCATCAAAATAATCAGTAACACCTGCTATAAAAAATAAAACCAAAGCGATTAAATAACCATCGGATGAGGTTAATAAAAGAAAAATAATGGCAGCAAGAAATATTCTTGATAATGTAAGGATATTTATGAAAGTAGTCATTATTTTTATAGTTTTTCTTTTATGAGCATTGCTATTTTGGCATTAATACCCTTGACAGTCATTAAATCTTCAACATTTACTATTCTTATCATTTTTATGCTTTTATATTTAGATAATAATCTCTTTTTAATAACCTCTCCTATTCCATCAACTTCATCAAGCTTTGATTTTTTAATACCTCCTCTTTTTTTCTTTCTTTGAGCCATTATTGCAAATCTGTGGGACTCATCTCTAGCTTCTTGAAGTAAAAGAAATGCTTTTGAATATTTATTAAATTCTATAATGCCCTCTTCAGACAAGATTGTTTCAGTAGCTCTAACCCTATCTGATCCTTTTACAATTGAAATCACTTTTATATCTTTATGCTTTGATGCTTTGATAACAGATGCAGCAAATTTCAATTGAGTTCTGCCTCCATCAATAAGAATTATGTCTGGTTTCGTTTTTTTGTCTTTATAATATTTTAGTCTTCTTTGTATGACATGCTCTAAAGAACCGACATCATTGCCAGATAACCCTTTTGGAATATTAAATAATCGATAATCTTGATTACTAGGTCCAGAGTCTGAAAAAACAGCACAAGATGCAACTGCATGATCTCCTGAAATATGACTAACATCATAGGCTTCAATCCTATTGATAGATATCTTGAGACCCATTGCACTTTGCAATTCTTTAAAGGCAAAATTATATCTATCTTCTTTACTTAAATGATTCTGTATTACTTGTTTTGCATTAATTTTACATAGGTTATAGATTGATCTTATAACCCTTGTTGGTGAATGAGTAATAGTCACTTTAGTATTAAATTTTTTCTTAATTACTTTTTTAATTAATTCTTTTGTATCAAGAGAGCTGGTGCATAAAATTTTATTAGGTATATCTATCTGATTATCATAAAAATTTAAGATAGCTGATTGATAGACATCATCTATTGATTCATAGTAGGCCTTTTTAATAAGATGAGTTTTAGTTCCTCTAATTTTTCCTTTTCTAACAACGATGATGCATATTCCTAAATAATCATCTTCTGCATAAACAGAAAATATATCCACATCCCTGGCCAGGGTGACAACGGATTGCTCTTCTCGAAGCAATTTTAGTCTTTTTAATCTGTCTCTTATATCTGCGGCCTTTTCAAATTCTAAATTGTGAGAAGCTTTTTCTATTTCAGAATTTAATCGATTTATAGTTTGTGAGTCTGATGAGGATAAATAAGATTTAGCACTTGCTACATCCTCAAAATAATCAACTTTGGATATTTTCTGAACGCATGGAGCTG
>Ga0206131_10000800_pt1 | contig 42299 bp, 98 predicted proteins | sample Helgoland_Spring_FD_148636 | JGI IMG/M metagenome (GOLD analysis project Ga0206131, IMG submission 148636) | Pelagic subsurface seawater microbial communities from Kabeltonne, Helgoland, North Sea - Helgoland_Spring_Bloom_20160517_1 | ecosystem: Environmental > Aquatic > Marine > Epipelagic ... | reverse complement strand
ACATACAGCAATTAATTCTCCACTTACCCCTGACTCAATTAAAAATCCGTTAACAACTTACGGCGACACTGTTAAAGATTCTATAGGTTTTGCTTTGATGTTTTGTACGGATGATAGTTCTATACCGGATGAGCTTAAGAGTGATAGTTATAAAACTTATCGGTCAGCTTGGGAGTCAGGAAACTCAGTTGAAATCGTGGAAGAAGCTCCTGAGCCGCTTCCAACAAGCTCCGGCTATGCTTTTGCGAATAGAGCCGAACTAGATACGGCGATTGATGCATGGATGTCCAATCAAACTTCCGCAGAGGAAACTTATGGAGAGATCGGAACATGGGATGTAAGTGCTATAACTGACATGCGTAATTTGTTTCATGGGAAATCAAGCTCCGAGGTCCGCGAGCTTGATTTAAGTAATTGGGATGTAAGTAATGTTACAACGATGGGCGAAATGTTTAAAACTTGTAGATATTTTTCGTCTATAAATTTAAGTGGTTGGGATGTTTCTAGTTGTGGCAGTTTTTATTCTTTATTTGATGCTGGTCACAACACAAGTTCCTCGACGATCAGGAATTCAATGAAGGCAACATTAAAATCTATTGATTTAAGCAACTGGACATTCCCTTCATCATCACTCCAGTATGTGCAATATATGTTCTGGGGCTTATCAAATTTAGAAACCCTAGATATTAGTGGTTGGACTAACTTCAAGCCGATTTCCTTGACAAATATGTTTTACGAAGTGGGCAAAGATTCTGAATCTAAACCTAGTATAGATTTGACTAATTGGGACGTGTCTAATGTAGGAGCATTTTCTTATATGTTTTATGGAGCTAACTTTGCGTCTGTTGGAGACTTAAGCGGTTGGGATGTTGCAGGCAGTCTGATTTTTGCTTTGATGTTCTACAGCTACCAAGGAGCCTCACCTGGAGATTTAAGCCAATGGTGTGTAAGCCATATTGCTTCTACAAATCAGTTTTCAAAGTGGTCTAATATTCCGTCGAGTAATTTACCAAATTGGGGGGCTTCATGCTAAAAGTTCCGCTTGTTTATTAAAAAAAACTCTACTTAATCCAAAACCCCCTCAAATGAGGGGGTTTTTTATTGCCTAGATTTCTTTCTTGACTTTTATTTAATTATTCTCTATACTATTAAAGATGATAATTAAAAAAGAACTAAAGAATGCCACCTTTGAGTATGACGAAGACTCCAAGGTTTTTAAAGTATTTGATAATACAGGAGCAGCTATATCTTTAAATAAAGTTTATGCTTTTGCTTTTATGCGCTTTGTTGTTCGCATGGCTCAAAGAAATTGGCTAAGAAGCAAAAAAACTGTTGACAAAACTACTGAAAACATGATAGAATCAGAAAATATCGATCATCCTGATCAAATGAGCTTACTATAAATATGCAAATAAATAAAAAATTCATCGACTCACTATTATCTTTTGGCGCCGAGCTTTCTAAAGAGGTCGTAGAGATACAGTCAAACGGCTTTAAGACCCTACAGAAAGAGGACAAGAGCCCTTTAACCGAAGCCGACCTTCACTCAAACGACAGAATAAGGGAGTTTTTATTTGCTAACACGAAAGTGTCAAATATTATATCTGAAGAGGATAAGCATATAAATTATAAAGATCGTAAAGACTGGGACTACTATTGGTTAATAGACCCGATAGATGGCACGAAAGAATTCGTAAAAGGTGGTGATGATTTTTGTATTAATATTGCTCTTTGCAAGGGCGACGAACCTGTCTTTGGTTACGTCGCTTGCCCCAAAAAACAAGATCAGTATTACGGAATTCAAGGGGTTGGCTCATTTAAAAATGACGACAGGATTTATTCTAATTATTCACACAATTTTCAAGATAAAAAGATAAATGTGGTTGCGAGCAAGTCTCATTCAAATAAAGAGACTGAAAATTTTATTAATAAATTAAAAGAAAACTATGAAGTAAGGACGATAAATGTTGGAAGCTCCTTAAAGTTTTGCTTGGTGGCAGAGGGCGAGGCTGATATTTATCCTAGATTCGGCCCAACTATGGAATGGGATACTTGTGCTCCTCAAATAATCGCTGAAGAAAGCGGGGCTAAAGTTCTTGTGGCTGAAACTAAAGAACCTCTATTATATAACAAAGAGAATTTATTAAATCCATTTTTTGTTGTATCCGCCCAAACTGTTAATTATTAATTATTATGAATTGCGAACTTATATATGCTTCAGATTTTGAAGAGTTTTTTTATTGTGAAAATGACTTGCCTGTCTCAGAAGGAAATCCTGTAGGGGTTGAAATTGATAGGGGTCATGAAATTGAATTTATTTTATTCGGTGATGTTTATTGGAGCTTGAACGATGAAGAAGAGAGTTAAAGAGGAGAGGGTTTCTGAATTCAGGATTAAATATAATGCCGGAGAATATCATTCTGTATTAAATAATTACCATTACTATATGGCTTATGATGCTCAGTCAGCTCTTGACTTTCATAATGACACACTTAATCGCAAACATACGGATGCTCAAAACCTGTCTGTCGAAAGATATAATATTTACTCCCAAAAATGGGAGGACGAGAGTGAAATAATTAAACAAAAACATTTTTACCATAGCGATGAAAATTAATTCTTCTGATATTATTTATTCTGAACATGGGGAGGATGAGTGCTTTGAATATAAAGTCGATGGCGGCAGAGTTCCCGAAGGGGAAGCCGTAGGGTTTTTAATTAATTACGGCAAGGATTTTGTTTTATTTAATGACATTAAATATAGCGAACATGATCATACTTATTGGGATAATTATGAGTTAGAGAATGATGTAAATAGAATAGTTTTACCATGAGCAAAAATAAGCAAAACGAAAATTATAAAAAACTTCTTGATGTTATATTGGATAACCCCAAATATTATCCCGGCTCTTTCCATAAAGATTCTAACCTTACTGAATTAATTGACTGTGTTGACCAAGTTTTATTTAAGCAAGACAATGACTCAATGAATATTATAATCGAAAAAAACTCAAATAATAGTTTAGACTTGACAGTCGACTTGATTAAATAAATGAACACTATATCAGTAAATAATTTTAATTCATCCTTAAAAGATGTTCAGTCAGATTTGTTTTGCTTTATTTTTAGTATATTATCTCACAAGCAAGATGCCGAAGATGTTTTACAGAAAACCAATTTAATATTATTTAAAAAACAAAAAACATTTGACATAGAGTTAGGCTCCTTTAAGAATTGGGCTTTTAATATAGCTAAATTTCAAGTTATGGCTCATCGTACCAAGCATACCAGAAGCAAGGTCTGCTTCTCTAATGAATTAACTGAGGTTTTTTCTCTTGAAGCAGTGGATTATGATACTCCTGAAATTAAGCGGAATGCGTTAAATAAGTGTTATAAAAAACTACCAAAGCATATGGCAGAAATAGCCGAGCTTAGATTCAAACAAGACATGAGCATTAAGGATATAAGCCGCTCTATAAATAGACCGATAGGTTCAATTACTGGAACATTGTATAGGATTAGAGAAAATATCAAAAAATGCATTAATGACGCATATATGGAAGCTGAAAAAGAATTTGATAAATACTAATTATGATACAAATAGAAGATTCAAATAACGAAAAATATCACATTAACCCTAAGCAAGTTGTTTATGTTAAAGAACGCTTGCATCTAAATAAATTGCTATTTAAAATACTGCTAGTGAATGGAGAGGTTATAATGACGTCTAACGAGCATGGGGCTAAATGCATTATAGCTTCAATCAAAAGTAAAAAGGCTTAAAATTGATGCTATCAGGGACTGAACGTTATATATACTTCTCTTCAGGGCCTGATGAGGTTGCAGATATTTTCCTGCATAAGTTTGATAAATTTTGTTCTGAATTTATTGGGGCGACAATTGTTCATTCTGAGTCTAGTAACGGGTTAATTTCCGGTGATATGGAAATTATTCATGACGAAAGTTTGCCTCAATCTTTTTATAAAAAGATTTTTGATTATATTATACCATCCATACCTTCGATTACGATTGATTTTTATATTAATAAATCAATAAATACTAGCTGTACAATTCACGATATGTATTTGGATGGAGACGTAAAGGGTTTGTACATGACTGAGTTCTTTACGGAGCCTGATTTTTTTAAATTAACATCTTATCAAGTTCACTCATTAAATGCCTCTACCTTGTCCGAAATAAATGATTTCTGGCTAAACTAGCATGAAAGTCTTATTTTTACTGCTTATTCTTTGTGGTTGCACAAATAAAAGCCCGCCAAACCCTACTGATACAATCTTAAAGCAAGAAAAGAATTGGGAATTTCTTTATGCTCGCGAATTATCAAATGCATTGCTACATGAAGACGACTTGGCTTACTATTTCTTTTGGCCGCTTTATTTAAAAGCGAGATATGAGAATAAATTAAAAGTCTCAAAAGAAGCGGTTTCTGAATAATATATTCGCATACATGAAACATAGGCATCATATTATACCAAAGCATATGGGCGGGACTGATGAACCCTCCAACCTTGTTTATTTATCAGTCAAAGATCATGCTGAAGCTCATCACGAATTATATTTAAATCATGGAAAAATAGAGGATTATGTTGCATGGAAAAGTTTATTAAAACAAATAGGTAAAGAGCAAATATTTATTCAAACTTCGAGTATTGGCGGATTAAATAATAAAGGTAAACCTAAAAGTGAAGAGCATAAAAGGAAAATCTCTTTAGCTAATTCCCAAAAAAGAAAGAGTTTACCTCAAATAACAAGAAAAAAAATCTCAAAAGCCATGCAGGGCAACAAAAATTCGAGCAACCACTCTTCAAATAAATATAAAAATAAGCAGAGCGAAGCCATGAAAATAGCTTGGGCTAAAAGGAAACTTAAATAATTATTGTCCTAATGTACTTTTGATTTGGATAATTTTCAAGTTCAATATACTCGCCAGTTTGAGGCTCAAATATATACCATGCTTTACTTGTAAATACTAAATTTAACATATGAAGAGTCCCTGCTGGAACTCCGCCAAAAGGGTGTCTTTGCTCAACTACAACTAAAGCTACTGCAGGTTCATGATCAGCGCCGCTTTTGTAACTTGCGACACTCATTAATGATTTATATAACATTGCAAAATTGTCACAATCTAAGTTTTCTTTTTGGTTCATTGCCATTATTCCATTTTGAAACTTAACGTCTTCAAACCAATTATTAAACTTGCGGAAGAAAAAATAGTCCACATCTCTAAATGCCATATCAAGCATCATTATAGATACATTTGTCGGTACATCTATTTTTATTGAATTATGACCTATTTGGTGTCCAAATCTTCTTCCGATATCTTGTCTTTTGTAAAGTTTATATTTTTGATAATCTTTTTGCTCAATAGTTGGAATCTCTTTTAGTTCTTTAAAAGTAGGATTCTTGCATGATATCGCACTCCAAAGTATTAGCAGGGTTAGGGCAAATAACCCAATGCACGACCAACATATTTTATATCTTCTTGCCATTACATTATGTACACTTTGTTTTTACTCCTTGACATTTTAAATAAATTATGGTTTAATAGATTTTAAATAATTATGGAAACTGAATACATTAAACTTACTGACCTTTGGTATAGTGGTAAATACAATGAAGTGGGAAGCATTATAAATAAAGAGTCTTGGTCTGCAAGTCGAGTGGCTGACTTTTGTTTTTATTTTGCCAAGCATTTAGGATTAAGGGAGCTTGAAATATTGCATAAATTTTTATGATAAATAAATTAAACTTGGCTTGGGATACATTTGATTTTTATACCGAAGAAATATCGGGTTATGAGGCTGAACATTTAAATAATTCAAAAACTCTTGATAATTTTTTAAATAATGGAAATTTCCCTCAAAAAGATCAAAGGAAACGATTTTTTAAAAAGTCAAATAAGTGCATTGATATTTTGCTCACTTTATATAAAAAACAAATGGACTCTATTTCTGACTTGATTGAATTGAATGAAAGCCATGATGACATCCCGCCCGAAAAAGAGATTGACACAATGAGCCTAGTAGCACTTAAAAATATTACTGCTACATTGATTGAAGAAATGCGAATGCATCAAAGCGAAATAAAAGATTTACTAGGATAGTATGATTAATAAATCAATATATCTCATAACAGGAATGCCTAGGAGTGGTACTAGTTTTTTTTGTGATATTTTCAATAGGTTTGGGGGTAAATTTGAACCAAACTTAATCTGCAATAGTCGTAATAAACCTTTGGATGGGTTCTCAATTTTATCTGAACCCGAAAAATTATCCAAAAGCAGAATAAATACTGGGCATTTAAGCGATTTTTTATTAAATGTAATTAATGAATATTCTGTTTTTGAAAACTCAATACCTGTTCTTAAACATTTTTATTTTATTGATAACTTAGACCAAATGCCCTCTTTATCTTATGTAAAAAAAATCATTGTTTGCACTAGAGAAGTGTCTTCTTGGTCGAACAGTATGTCGCATTATGCCCCGCATTCAACTTCTTACTTGAGGTCTTTATTTCATAACTTGCCCCAGGATGAAAAAAAACTCATTACACAATCTAATTTTATTGAATCTTTTGGTTATTTCTTGCATAATAGATGCAAGAGGATGCTCGACTCTCCCATCCCTACTTTGCATTTTAATTTTAACAGCCCATCTTCGTTGAATAATATATTAAACGATTTAAATTTACATAAATCTTTTATTCCTGATGTCTTAAATGAATGGAAAGGTTCAAGGTTCGAATAAGTAAATAAATAAATAAACAAATAAAATGTCAGAAACACAAGCTCATAAAAAACATATTTTAAATTATTTAAACTCAAATAATATCATTGATATTGGATTCGGGGGTAGCAAGGTTGTCCCTCATGCGGTTGGCTCTGATCTTCCTAAGCCTTATACAAGGGTTGGCGAGGATACAAACGACATACCTGCTGATATAACAAAAGGTCTACCCATTGAAGATGGAAGATTTGATATTGTGTTTTCTTCTCATTTGATTGAAGACTTTGTTGATACCGCCCCCATTTTAAATGAAATGGTTAGAATTTTAAAAGACAATGGAAGATTGATATTGTTTTTCCCTGACGAGCAGAGGTATAGGGATTATAATAAAGACCAACCTCATGTTTGGAATAAAGCTCATAAGCATTTGGATATGGGGTTAGAGTTTATGAAGAATAAATTATTCGAGATTACTTCTAGGTTTGGTCATCATGTAGAATATATTTATACTAGGGATGAGCCAAGTGATGGTTACAATGTAATCATTATCTGCGATATTAAAAAATCCTCAAGTTAAAGTTTTTGTTTGACTACCCATCCTTCTTCTGCTAATGTATTGTCATTATGAGTAGAGGAAGACCAAAGGGCTATAGCCCATATGTAGAAATTAGTTACGAAGAGCTAGGCGATTGGGTCGGGCGAAAAAGCAAAGTTGTTGTCTGTAAGAAATGGCTTGACAGCATTACAGATCACGACTATGTTAGCCCTATACAACAAGAGTCTAGTGATTCTAAAGTTATTAGTGAGGAAGAGATTCCTAAAATCGAATATACATTAACACAATTCTAATTATGAGTAATTATTTCCCCGATCTTATCGGACAACAAGCAGTTAAGAAAAAACTATCTTTTTATTTGGACGCATTCCATAAAACCTCTCAATCCCCATTTTTACTTATGGCGGGAGCAAAGGGTCTTGGCAAAACTGAATTCGCAAAAGCATTTGCGCAAAACCTTTGCAATAAAGATGGTGACAAAAGAGCATTTCTTGAGTTAAACTGCTCTACCATTAAAAACAACGAGCAATTTTTTGAACAAATTTTTATGCCCATAATCGCTGACAACGAAGTGACTATTTTATTCGATGAATGTCATGCTCTGCCAAAAGATTTAACGATGGCATTTCTGACTATATTTAATGCAGAGGCAAATAGTCGTAAGAATTTTGAATGGAATGGTCAGAATTTTGAGTTTAATTTTAAGCAACAAACTTTTATTTTTGCCACAACCGAGACTGATAAAATCTTTCCACCTCTTAAAGATAGGTTGACTACTATTGATTTTGAGGCTTACAATGAAGAGGAGTTGTCCGAAATTGTAAAGCTATGTGCCCCCGAAGTTGAAATTGACAATGACTGCTTAGTTGAAGTAGCTTCTACTATTAGGGGCAATGCTCGTAGCGCGGTTAAAAGAGCAAAAGAAATCGTCCTTTATTGTGGGGCAGAAGAAGACTATAGTTTTACTCTTGATAACTTCAGAGACTTATCTGATAAAGTTGGTATCTTGCCTCATGGATTAACGCATACAGAAAAACAAATATTGCAGTTTCTTAAAAAAGTTGGAGAGGCTACATTAACAGGGATTTCTGCAAGGATTGGATTAAGTAAGACTGCGCTCCAAAGAGATCACGAACTTTACCTTTTAAATAAAAACTTAATGGAAATAGATGGCAAGCGAAAGATTACTAGGTTTGGTCGTCAATTATGCGAGGCATTATAAATATGAAACCAAAAGATATAGAATATATTATTAAACAAACTTTGATTGAGGCTTCCTTGCATCACGAAGAAGATCGCCAAAGATATTATAATAGCATCCTAGAATTAGTTAACTATACAAAGCACCTAGAATTTAAATTAAAACAATTTATTGATGAAATAAATAAAGACCCTATTTGATTATGGATGCTTACCATAAAGTTTTATTAAAATGTGCTGAAGAGCTTAATGAACTAGCTACTAGATTATTGCAACAAGTAAATAAAAGAAAAGATTATTCCAAAGAAATAAAAGAAGAATTAGAAGATGTAGAAAAGCAAATAGATAGATTAAAGCACTATTTATAACAATGCTATATCAAAATCTACATTGACTGCACCATTATTTCCATTGGCACTAACTACATTAAATATTATGTCAGATTTAGGCTCTAATTTTATTGGAAATGGGAAGTTGTGAACACTTTCGTGATTAGTACCTACTGATGTTATTGACTGCACCCTAAAAACCTTACCGAGTTCTCTAACTTTCATCTGCAAGGTATATCCGATGCTAGAAGCACTTTGGGGGTTAAAAGCACTTGCTTTATATTTAATTAAATATCCTGTGCAATCAGCAGGTATAGTATAAATAGACATTAGGGTTTGATTATTGCCATCTAATATTTGAGCATATACTTGTGTGGGTGTTACTGAATCTCTTATAGAGATATTCCCTATAATATCTGCATTTCCTGTATTGTATGCCCTAAAAACTCTCGTCCATGTTCCCGATACTGAAACAGGGGTTGCCCCATTTAAAGTTGCGGTTGCTTCTTGTAAATCAAAATTTTGATCTAATCCTTGTATAAAAATTTCTTGATTATCTCCACCATTTGTTGATACAATTTCTATCGATGTTCCTGTATCACTTGGAAAAGGATATGGACTTGACCCATCCCATATTGTTTCGGGGTCGGTCAATGAAACACTTTGTTTTACATTTGGATTGCTTCCAAATTTATGAACAAAATCCTTTGCATTATTTAAAATATAATCTAAATTTATACTTGATTGAGTTTGCGGAATCCAATGTTCAGTAGGCTGATCCCACACATAATTGAAATTAACATTAGTGTTTCTTTCATGTGCAAAAGGTGCAGTATTTGGATAATGCTTATTACTCACAAATTATATTACACAATATACTTGACTTTTCATTAAATATATACTATATTATATACCATTATGCCGTACATACCAAAATCAGAAAAAAAGAAAGTAGATCAAGATAATTTAATCGTAAATGCAGGGCAATTTAATTATGCCTTGCACCAATTAATTTCAATTTATATTGAGCAGAATGATTTTAATTATCAGACCTGTAATGATATAGTTGGCGGTTTAGAATGCGCCAAGATGGAGTTGTATCGTAGATCGGTTGCTCCGTATGAAGACAGAAAAATTTTACAGAATGGAGATGTAAAGCCTTATGCTTAATTCTAGTGTAATTATTCGTTCAGATGAACGAAAGACAACTAAAACTCGAAATACATAACAAAGACAAGCAAATAGCAGATTTATATGCTTTAATTGACACTTTGCAAACCAACCTAAGAACGGCTACTAGCTATTTAAACGAAGACGATAAAAAAGAAGTCGTGAATGTACAAAGTTATAAATGGTGCATGAATTGGAGGCAGGGTGACGAAAAATAATGGCTGAAAAACAAGTAAATGACAAATAACCGAAATATAGATTATAGTATAGAAGACTTGGTTGAGTTTTATAGAAATAAAATATTGCTCGATTGGGTGAAAGAAAATCATCCCGAAATTATACAAAAAGCAGAAGAATTTTTAAAAGCAGAATTTTTAAATAAAGATTAATTGACTTAAAATAAAATGAATAAAAACGAAGATGAATCAATTCGCCCTTGGGGGCATTATGAAATATTACTTGATACAGAATATTGCAAAGTTAAACGTATTATCGTAAAACCTCAACAAAGGTTAAGCTATCAGTATCATCATCACAGGCAAGAAGCATGGACTATTGTTCAAGGTGTTGCAAGAGTGACACAAAATGGTGTTGATAGAGATTATCAAGTTGGCGAAACTGCATTGATTGGATTGGGCGATAAGCATCGCATGGCAAATCCAAGTGATACCGAAGATATGGTTCTTGTTGAAGTTCAAACAGGCACTTATTTTGGCGAAGATGATATCGTTCGTATCGAGGACGATTATTCGCGCGAATAATTTATTTGCTTAAAATAACAGACATTAGCGAACCCGCTAGTGCAAAAAAAAGGAACAAGTCCCAAAGTTCCATGATAAAGCTCATTTTTTTGTTATTTGATTGTAAAGTGCTTGCTTGTCTTCATCGTTTAATTGTTCGTAAAAATCTTGCGCCCAAGATTCAGCACGTAATGTTCTTTTAACAGGGAAATCTTTAAATAAAATAATTGAACTAAAAAATTCCTCTAAGTATTTTATATTTACTCTTCTAATTTGTGATCTATTCATGTCTATGAATACACTTTTTTTATTTTGCTATTGACAAACCATTTTATATTTGCCATATTGTAACCATGACAGATCAAATACTAGGCTTAACTTGCATTAGCGAGCAACTCAAAGATAAAGACAAGAAAGAATACTCTTTTCGTACCATGACACGCAAAAGGTTTAATGATCTATGTGTAAAAGAAGGCAGAAATGAAGCGATTAAAGAGTTATCTAATAGAATTTTGCATAATGTTGTTGTTACTTCACATATTGTCCATCATTGTGCTAAGTCAAACATTGGGCATTTGCGCATTAGTAGTAGCCTGTGCCCTCTCGTTTCCGATGAGACTTTGGAAATATCTTTACAAGACCTTCCTAACATCGAAGAAATCAAGCAAGAGTTACGACAAGTAGGCATTGTCGGCAAGACTCTTGGCATAAGTATGGGTTCGCATCCCGATATGTTCAATGTTCTAGCTTCTTTAAATCAAGATGCGGTTCGCAGAACTATTGGTGAATTAAATATGCAAGCTAGTGTGTTAGACATGATCGGGTTGCCCCAAGATCATACTGCGCCCATGAATATTCATGTTAACTATAATCCAAAAGATAATGAAACATTAGAAGATGTGGCAGAAAGGTTTTATAGCAATCTAATGAAATGCGATTCGGGTGTTTACAATCGTCTTACCATCGAGAACGAAGACAAATGTTTCTTTAATATAGATAATTGTATTAAATTTAGCGAGTATTTATTTGAAAAGCACAAAATAAATATTCCTGTTTGTGCGGATAATCTACATCATTTGTGCAACCCATCAGAAGTCGCAGACTTTGCATGGCAAGCCGAACGTTGTGCATATACATGGGTCAATCAAGGAGATGGCGAAGGTAATTTTATTGCCCCTGTCTTTCATTGGTCAGAAGGCAAGCCCGAAAAACCTCGCGCTCATGCAGATTATATTTCTCTTGGAAATTTTCCACCATATATTGCTATTGAACCCGATAAACCTGCAATCTATGAAATTGAAACAAAACGCAAGGACTATGCAATCAAACTCTTACAAGAGCAAATGGCAGGAGCTATTTAATTTTGTTATAAAGTGAGCGAAGTTAAACAAAAAGATAAACTATTTTAAAAATAACTCTTGACAAATCTTAAAACTTTATTTAATGTATGGATATGATCGCTACTGAAAATATAGAAATAATTGATGGCAACTTATTAAAGATGCACTTTCATGGGTTGGATTACATCGCTCATTCCTGTAATACCCATAATGTCATGGGTGCAGGTATTGCATTAGATATAAAACACACTTACCCCGAAGCATACTCTGCTGATTGTCATGCAATGATGGAAGGTAAAAATGTTTTGGGAAACTTTAGTTTTGCATGGACTGATGCTACCCAAACGAAAGGGGTATATAATATGTATACTCAAGATAAAATTGGGGGCAAAAGAGCAGTTAATTACGAAGCATTTTATGTTGCACTAGAAAACGTTGCAGATCATATTGAATGGCAAAGTAAGCACGATGACGAGGAGAAGGCTCTAGGGCTACCCTACGGCATTTCTTGCGGTCTTGCGGGTGGAAGCAAAAGAATTATTAATACAATGATTCACGAAATTTTAGTTGACAGATCATTTAAAACATATATTGTTAAGTACGATGTCATTAAAAAATAAAGAAAAACTAAAAGCATACAACAAGGCTTATTATGAAGCCAACAAAGATAAAAGGAAGTCTTACCTTGAAGCCAACAAAGAAAAAATTAGAGAGCGAGGCAAGGCTTATCGCGAAGCCAACAAAGAAAAATACAAATTATATCACAAGGCTTATCGTGAAGCTAACAAAGAACATAGAAAAAAGATTAAAAATGCTTATGTAAAGCAAAGGAGAAAATTCGACCCTTTGTTTAGATTGACTCTTAATTACAGACGTTCTTGCATTAGAGCATTTAAATCAATCGGTCAGAAAAAAAATAATTCTTCAATAAAACTTCTTGGTTTAAATGATTGGCAAGAATTAGAAGAGCATTTTTCTAAACAATTTTACAATCACCCCGAAACAGGGGAAGAAATGACTTTTGATAATCATGGGCTTTATGGTTGGCATTTAGAACATATTATTCCATTAGATTCTGCGAAAACTGAAGAGGAGATAATTAAACTTTGCCATTACACAAACCTTCAACCCATGTGGGCTGAAGAAAATAACGCAAAAAGTAATAAAATCCTTGACACACAATAAAAAACATATATAGTTAAATATGATGCAAATAAGTGACTATGAAAAGCCTTCTATATGGCTCGCTTCTTTAAAGAAATATGTGCCAAATTTATACGAACATATAAGTTATAATCTTGAAGAGTCTAAATCTAAATCTTTAGCACGTGATGTTATGTATCATGGAATAAGAGATCATGAATCTTATGTAAGGTTGTATAATGTGGATCATAAATCTTCCGAAGTGAATCTTTCACTTAATGTAATTATATTATCTTTGGTAGCTCATTTATCAAATTATAAGGGTTTAACTTTAGAAGATTACGAAACATATACACAATCATATTGCAATTTATCTTTGCCTACAATTCGTAATTATGGATACCTTGAGCTTTATGTTTACGATAATAATAAAATGTTTTTTTATATTGGTAAGGGGAAAGCTAGGAGAGTTGCCGAGCATACTGCGAATGGGGGAGCAAAACTTTTTTCCAATCAGTATCGCTTGAAAGTATTTTCAATTCCTGTAATAGCACTTTTAGATTTCCCCCTAATACCTAACTTTTATGAACTTCTTTTTTATTCTCATTTTCAAAAATTGTGTGAAGATTTGAGTGCGGATTTCCCTTTTTCTTTTGATTTTGTTTTTTTTAATTACAAATATGAATATGATGTTGATTTGTTTTGTTCAAATAAGAGTGGGTTTACTCGTGAATTAAATAATACCGCATTTATATTAGGCAGAATTCATCGAAAATACTTCTCAACAGAATTTAATAAAATTTCGGGCGAAATTTCAGATTTAATAAAAAATACCTTGACAAAACAAAAAAACCTCGCCATAATCAAATCATGAATAAATTAGAAGAAGCAATGGGTAACTTAAATAACATTCAAAGTAATATTGATGCGGTTATCCATGCGATTGGAGACTCCCCAAAACAATATACAGAAGACGAGTTACTAAATATGTTGATGGGCATGAGTCAAATACATCAAACTTGGTACGACAACTTATGGATGGAGTATGAAAATCACAGAAGAGCAAATAATTTGTTTGACAAAGATGACATCTTCGATCAGAATTATATGGAAATAAAACAAGGAGAATAAATATTATGGCTACATTATTAGAACTTTCAAAAGAAGCAACAGAATTAATTGTTAAACTTTCACTTGATCACATTAAAAAGATCGAGGCTAATCCCGACGCGGAGCTAGACAATGCTGATCCTTACGATTATTGGAATTCCGTTGATCTAGGCGATGGCACTAAGATTGATTACAATGTACATGAATCTGACTTAGGTTTTTCTTCAGACGAAGAGGGTTATGTCAATCATTGGCATTGTTCTGCTTATGCGGTTGATGAGCCAACAAAGGATAATCCATACTATCAAATTGACACAAATACTTATGCTTTTATATTTGACTATATTAATGGAGAAATAACATATCACGATGTAAATAAAGATGAGTTGGTTTATTAAATATTTAATTGTTACTTCTTTGGTAATTTGGTTTTTGGTACTTATGAGTTGCAAACATATCGACTGCATAGATTGTGACGAAGATTATGTCTTGCACGCTTGCCCCGAAGCAGGTCATGGTTCTTGCCCGATTTGCTTTGATACTATTTCGCAGAATGAAGAAGTTGTGGTATTGGATTAGTGACCGATTTCTTGATACTCTTGCTTATAATAAGTATCTGTTGGTTGAGTATTTTATACTTTTGGTGTTGACAGGGTTTATTATTTACTCTATATTTTAATCATGATTAAAGATACTAAATATTTAGTGGATCAATATAATAGAAACCGCCCGACATCTCAACACATTTCAAGTTTAGATGAAATGCCTAGTATGCAAGTGGATAGTTGGCTAACAATTAGACAAGAAGATGACGAAGATGTAATGTCTGCTCCCATCATGTGGTTAGATGACGAATCGGAATATGATTTATTTCCGACAAAAGATTTAAGTATAGATTGGGTTGAAGAAATGGACAAAGAAGGTGCGCCAATCATTGATGGCGACTCTCTTGGACGTGATATTTGTATCGAAGTTACTTGTCCATCAAAAAACCTTGACAAGCGTCGTGCAGTAGGCTACAATATTGACCTTGAATGGAATTAAAATTTTGCCATTATTGTAAAGAGTCTAAACCTCTGTCCGCATTCTATCAACGTAGAGGTAAAGAAGGCTCAAGTTCTTATTGCAAACCTTGCACTAATTCTGAATCCTTATTAAGACAAAGAAAATTTAAAAGTAAATGCATTGAATACAAAGGCGGAAAATGTGAAAGTTGCGGTTATGATAAATTTCAAGGAGCATTAGAATTTCATCATCGCGATCCAAATGAAAAAGATTTCCAACTTTCTAAGGCAAGGAGTTGGACATTTAACGAAAGAGTGACAAATGAGCTTGACAAATGTCAAATATTATGCTCTAATTGTCATAAAGAATTACATAACGAATTAGATAAAGACAAAGGATACGAAAGAAAATGAAACTATCACTCACATTACATAATAAAACTTATAGCGTCGAATCAGATGAATCTTTTGATGGTTCAAATGTCTATGATCTCGCAGAACAATTTAAAGGATTGCTTGTTAGCGCAGGATTTCATCCATCTAATGTAGATCAGATTTTTGATATTGATTATACATGGTTTACTGATGAGGAACGAGCAGACAACCTGCAAGGTCATCTACCCAACTACTCAAGAGCTTATGAATACCATGAGCAAATAGAGAAAGATCGCAAGGTTCAAGAATATCAAGATAATATGTATAAAAATGAAACCCCTTCTAAGTAAAGTTTTATATTATCTTGGCGATCTTATTAGTAAGTTATTTTACTATGCCCCGATTTCTAAATGTTTTAGTTGGTTATTGTATCCAATATATAGCAGGTTAATGATATGGAGTATGGATTTAGACCCATTTGGTAAAATTTGGAAAAAATAATATGAACGAACGTAACTTTCACATATATATAGTTAGAGAGGGACAAAAAAGACAAAAAAATTATTTTAAAATAGGTAGCTCCTCTTCATGCAAAACTAATAGATTGTCTGCCCTTCAAATAAGCAATCCAAGAGAATTATTTCTCGTTAAAAAAATCAAAGATAACAGGCATCTTCAAAAACTTGAGCCTTATTTGCATAAAAATTTAGAAAATTATCACAAAAGAGGTGAATGGTTTTATTTAAATGAAGATATATTATTTAACGAATGCGATGCAATCATTCAACAATTTAATTCTTTATCAGATTTAGATATTTTTAATATAAAATACATAAATAAACCTTTTTGCAATCCGACCAATGCAAGAAAAAATGCTCTGAAATCTAATCAAAAAAGGAGACAATCTTCAAAAAAATGGGGTAATAATTTATATTATTACATTGTTGATGCAATTAGATCAACAGACAATCCTACCCAAGCTAGTGTTGTTAAATATTTAAATGATAAAAAAGTCTTTTCTCGTACAGGAAAGCCTTGGTTGCAAGTCACCTTTAGCCATTACCTTATTTATTGTGGCTTTAATTGGAAGGAAATGAAAAAAATCAAATGAACGGCAAATGGGATCACTCAACCAAACCAAGCACATACAAATTGCTTGACAAAGATGGAAAAGTCTCTTATAGTGGATCATTTAAAGACTGCATGGAGAAAAATAATATGAACGAACAAATGTCAGAACAACTCAACTATCAAAAAGGCTACGACAAAGGTTTTTCTGATGCTCAAGAATTTTTAGCACAGAAAATGAGTAAAACCATCATGGATGATCGTGATGCGGGATACGACCAAGGATTAAAAGATTGTTATAAAATTTTATCAGAGCAATTAAATGAAATGATTGATGGTTGTAGAGTACAAGACGAGTATGCCTTTAAATTAATTAAAGATAAATTATTTAACAATGAACTTTGATACAGAGGGTAAAAGCATTTGGGATTTATATGTAGAGAATTTTCTTGTTGACTTTTGGGATTTTCCATCTATATTTAATGATAATGAAACTGAAGAAAAAAAAGATGGTTATGAAGTTAGCCCCGAACTTTTAAAAGGTTTATGATTGACTTTTTATTTAGTTTGGATTTAAGATGGGATGCAGTCATCGCAGGTATTGTGCTTGTCGTTGGTTTAGGCGTTAGTATTTTTAATCTTTGGAATAACAATAGATGACTTTGAAAATTTACAAAACAAAAACTCAAAAATTTGATAACAATAAATATTCTAATTGGTATTTTTGTGATCGAAGTTCTTTGTTGCATAAAAAAGGCTTACAAAGAAAAGATAAAAAACCATTACAATTTTTCGCTAGAGATATTGCTCGTCAAAAGTATGAGCAATTACCTAATGGTAGATACCATGAGTATAGCTTGACTGCGATTAGTTATTTCAATGGCAAACCTTGCAAATACTACTATGTCTTGGATGCAAATAAATCAAAAATTTTTGTAGGATTTGAATTGTATGAAGATATTCGTTGCAATTTTATAAATACAGATAAATTATATTTTGATGTAAAAGGTGGAAAATTAACTTATCTTAAAAAGCCCAAGAAAAAAAGTGAAAAGGCACACAAGCAACACATAAATAAGGCAATCACCTCATCACCAAATGCTCATCGAGGTCAATTTGCTGAAAAATATGTTCAATTTATTCAAGGTCATAAAAGAATGGGTAATATAAGTGAAGAAGTTTATGGTTATGCGATGCTTATTCTTCGCAAGTGTGCGGGTCTTAATCTTGTCATGCCCCACAAATTTAAAACTTTACTACATGATATATATGGTCAAGACTCAAAGGTAGATAAATCAACTGCTGAAAAAACATTTATATCTTATGTAAAAAAAGCCTACAAAAGAACAGGAAAAGAAAGTATTTATAAATAAATGAATAAAATAAAAACAGGAATTACATTTAGTACATTTGATTTACTTCACGCAGGACATATTGCAATGTTAGCTGAAGCTAAATCTGTTTGCGATTATTTAATATGTGGACTTCATGTCGATCCACAAGTTGAGCGACCAAATAAAAATCAACCTATACAAAGTGTTGTTGAGCGTTATATTCAATTATCTTCCGTACAATACGTTGACGAAGTTATTCCATACAACCTAGAAAAAGATTTGTATGACATTTTATTGACTTACCCTATTGATGTTAGAATTATTGGCGCGGATTATAAAGATACTGAATTTTCGGGCAAAGATATTTGCTTGACAAAAGGTATAGATATTTACTACAACAAACGCTCACACAACTTTTCTAGCACAGAATTAAGAAAGAGAATACAACAGGCAGAGAATGAAAAACAAATTAAAAGCAATTAAAGAAATATTTTTAGGTATTGGAATGTTTTTTGTCTTGCTATGTTCGCAAATATGGTACATACTCACAGGCAATGAATAATACAAAAGAAATAATATTGGATGTCTTGTCGCAGGTTGCTTGCGGTAACACAGGAACTTGTCAAATTAACCTTCAATCAGAAAGTGCGCGAGAAATGATTGCCGAAAAAATTTCTAAAAGGCTTGACCCTTTGTTTCAAGCAAAATTAATTGAAGTTGTCGAGCAAGCAGTTTGTGGGGGCTAGTATGGAGATGAACGCATACATATTAAACCTAGTTAATTGCAACAAAATGTTGCACGAAGACATATTAGAAAACGATTCTTTCACCGAAGAAGACTTGAACGAAGTAAACGAAAAAATGTCTGCATTAATGGGGCAATTAGCTTTTTGGGCGGAGCAAGATAATCAACAAAGATTTGGGTATGAATTAAAAAACCATATTCAATGGCTTATTAAAAATTATTCTTGACAATCCCAAATACCTCGTTTATTGTTGAGGTATGAATCAAGAATTACAAACTCAATGGTATGAGATAGAAATAGAATCTACAACATACCGAACTTATAAAGTAAAAGCAGAATCTCAAGACCAAGCTGAAGAAATAGCTTATGGTGAATTAGATGCTGATTGGGAGATAAGTGGGGCATGGAAAGATAATGCTAAAATATCTCATATAGAAAAATTAAACTAAAAATAAAATAAAATAAAATAAATATGAATACATTAAATATTGACTTCGATCTTATTAAACAACAACGCGATGAATTACTTGGTCATGTATGGCATCACAATAAGCCTCCACAACCTGTTAGCGAAGAGTTAGCTTGGGGAGTTATTAGCATGATGGATGATTTGCTTGACCAAAACGAACAACAAAAAAATGAAGTTTTTCATTGACATTGATTGGTTGGTAACTTAATGTGTTGTTATGAATGATTTAGAAAACTACAATAATTTATTTCTTTATGGCGAAGATGTTATCAATCATGTTGCGGAGGAAAACCCCGAAGCTATTGTCTTAGACCCTCGCAAGACTTTTAATTGTGGTATTATTGGTTACGATTCGGATTGGAGAATTATTTATTCTTACGAAAAGTTAATTGATGCTTTAGTAAATATTGATGGAATGTCAGCAGAGGATGCTAGAGACTATTTTAGTTATAATACTCTCGGCACTTTTGATAGTATGGACAACCCTAATAAGCCAATTTTCATGTATGAACAATAAAATGCTTGACAATAACAATTCTTAATATAAGGTAAAGATATGAACAAAACAGAAGAAATTAGAGTGCTAAATAGTTTATTTGAAATTGAGAGTGGATTAAATACTCGCATTAGTGAGTTAGCAGAATATGCACCCGCCCAAAAAATTACAGATAAATTATATAAATTAAATCACCAATTAAATAATCTACTTAATGATAGACTTAAAGAACTTGGAGTGGATGGAGAGTTTGGTGTTGTTCCACCCGATACATCACATTTAAACGATGATGATTTTGGTGCATTTATTCGGGGCGAATTAACATTATAAATCAGAATGTAATTTATTAAAAATATTATGAAAACCACACAACTAGAAGTTAAAGAAAATATTGATGGTGAATTGTATTTTGATTTACCCGATGAATTACTCAATCGTTTAGGTTGGGCAGAAGGTGATGATATTAAATTTGTCGAGCAAGATGGTGGATTTTTGATTAAAAAAGTCAAATATGAAACGATTCAGCTTGACTTTGATGACGATGATCTATTTAAATATATGCAACACGCCCATGAACAAGGGGTAAGTTTTAATCAATGGATAGAAAATATAATTGGAGAATACGTTAAACATGAAGAAGCAAAAGAAAAACATGGAGCAGAAGGATAAATACTTTGTATTCTCTGTGCCAACTGCATACATCTACGAAATTCAAGCTAAAACCGAAAAGGAAGCGCGCGAAATATTGGTTGAAGAAGGTGGACTTAGTATTTTTGGAGAGCAATGCACAATGACAAGCGAGGATTATGCTCAAGCAGATTTAGAGCAAACTTACGAAATGTAATGTGGAACTATCGTATAATTAAAGACAAAGACACTTATGGTCTTTATGAAGTCATGTACAATGACGATGGTGAAATATGCGCTCATAGTGAAAAGCCCGAAATAATTGGAGAAAGTCCAACAGATTTGCTTGACACTTTAGAATTAATGATACATGATGTAAATAAACATATCATTGATGGAGATAAAATATTAGATTTAAATAAAATTAAATTTTCTGAATTTTGTAAAGATATAGATAAAAGTGAAGAGATAACTCTAGAAGAGTTAGATGATATATTAAAAGATTTAGAATAAAAACACTTGACAACTCAAAACAATCAATATAAGGTAAGAGAATGAAAGAAATAATAGGAGACGATTACCCAACTTACGAAGATTCAGTAAATGCTACTCTTGCAGAAAAACAACAAGAGGGTGCTTATACTTATTTAAAAGAAGTTGAAGCTAAAATTCACAAGGACAACTTAGAGAGGTTGATAAAAGAAAACTTTGAGCTTCGGCATCGACTCGCTTGTGTTGCCGATGACATAGAAATTATTGATAGGCATATTGCGTCTTATAAAAAGTCTCGCAAATGGTTTAAGCAACCAAGTCTTAATGCTGATGGAACTATCTATGCAGACGAAGCATGGCATAATGTTACTAATATACAAATTGCTTGCGACTTAACCGATGATTCACCATTAAAATGGGGTAGTAAATTCACCTTCAAATATGGTACATCACAACAAGGGGACGAATAAATGAATAATAAAAGAGAATATTGTGTTGGAATTAAAATAATTAATTGTTTTTATGTCGAGGCAGAAAATCGAGACGAAGCAGAGCAAATAGTACGCGAGTATGACCCATATAAAACTCTTGATGATTGTGATTTCAATATCGAATATGCTGATCCTACAAATGGAGAAATTGCATGGAAAATAAAAGCAGATGAAGTTAATTGGGCTGATCTGCACAACAAACACGACCAATGGAAATAAGTGGTAAAAATTTAAAGTTTAAATACTTAATTAAAGAAGAAGAAATGAAGGCACAAATAAAAGACGCACGCAAACATATTAAAGACTTGGAAGCAGAATACGAATTTCTCTTGACAAGAGAACCAAATGAGGTTAAATATATTGCTAGTGTTAAAAACAACATAGATAATTTATACGAAAATTTAGATCAATTATATAGAAAGTTGGACAATGAAATTAACTGAAGAACAAAAAGAATTATTAAAAGAAAACGATTGGGATATAGTAGACCATGATTCGGGCAACTGCACTTGAATTAGTATCTCACCCAAAGATGGTGCTATTTTTGGTGAACTTTGTGAAACTTTCAACTTGACAGGAGAAGGTGAAGACATTAAGTTATTGGTTATCGGAACAACTGAAGCAGAATAAATTATGAGAACAACAGAAAGACAATGTAGAGAAAACGAACCCACTATTGACGATATGCGTTATGATCTTGCTGAACAAGAAGCAATGAATATGAATGTTGGTCAAATTATAGAATTATTATTAAATGGCGTTCAAGGTTTGGATGAAATTCCTGCTATTGAAATAAAAGATGAATGGAATCAACTTTTTGGAGAAGATAAAAATGAATCTTGAAGAAGCATTTGAAATTGTATTAAACGAAGCTGAATCAGTCGGTCTTGGCGAAAGCGGAGACATTCAAGAAAAAATCTTGAATGCGGTTGAGGTAGCGCAAGTATTCTACGATGAACATGGTCATCATTTTGCAAACTTTTCTATTGACAATGCAGAAGAGTCTGTTAATGTAGAGGTATAAATTAATTATAAACAAGGAGAACAATCACATGAAAAATTATTTTGAAACAAGTCAAGTAAATTGGAGCAACTTTAGCCCCAAAGATATTATCTTTAAACGCAATAAGATTACGAAAGCATTATTGCCCGAAGAAAATGTTATGTCTTGGTCTAGCAAGCAAAGTCGCAACTACGAAGTATCCAAAAATGCAGGGGGTAAACCTGTGCAAATGGGCAGTAATACTTATTATAAAAATGATGGTTTGGTTGGCGTTTTTGTGCAACTCGTAGACCTTAATACTCCTTTCCCTAGCGCTAATATCGACATCTTAGATTATCGACCCAAAACTAATAGTGTTGGTCATAAATTAGCTCGTATGGATATACTGATGTATATTCGTTCTAATCATGCTCATTGGCAATGGAAACAAGATGCCAAAGGTAATTGGACAAGAAATTACGACCCCAATACTGCACCACTAGAAGAAGGTTACAGAATCGCTTATGGCGGACAAGGTGAAGATAACGCTATGTCTTTTGAATTATTCACAGAAGTTTTACAAATAGCTAATGCAGTCAAATCTTTCTTGATTGAGCGCGTTGTGCCATTTAAAAACAAAGAAATTGTAGTCAACGATTATGGTATGGTTGAAACAATAGAAAAAGAATCAGTACCCGAATTAGTATGACATATAAAGGTGATAAATTTAACAATAATTAATTGCACTAAAAATGATTATTTCTCATAAATATGAATGCGTCTTTGTCCATATACCTAAAAATGGGGGGACTTTTGTTACTAATTTTATTAAATCAATAGACCCATCATGCGAAGATTACCATCATAATTTAGGTTATTACGAAACAGGTCATCAAACGATGGATTTCATAATTAATAATTATGAAAATTACGATGAAATTAAAGAGTATACTTTTTTTGCGGTTGTTAGGAGTCCTATTGAAAAACTTTTATCTAGCTTTAATTACTATTGGCACTCTTATTTTAAATTCAACTCTTTTTTAAATCAATTAGATTTTTGCAATTCTCAAAACTTGCACATTAGCAACTTGTCGTTTTTATCATCAAGTAGTTCGTTGAGTCAAGATATTGTGTTGTTGGATTTTGATAACTTATCTAAAGATTTAATATGTTTTTTTATCTATCAATCTGTTAGTGACATAGATTTATTGAATGTATTATCTAATGTGAATTTAGACAAAGTAAATGTTAGCTCAAAAAAGCTTGTTAAAGAACTCAAAAAAAGTGACTACAAAGTCTTAGGTCTTCATCCTTTTATGAATGAAGAGCTAAGTTTTTGGCACAAATTTAGAGAATTCAAACGCAAAAATGCTCAACTTCCTTTATATGAAAACATATAGACTTATATGATTAATTTAATTTCATCAGATATCATGGAATATGTAAAACTCATATCAATGGGCGTGGGCATATTAATGACAATACTTTTCTTTGCTATTGTTTTTCTTAACGACAATGACTAAAAAAGGTGATACTATACCTAAATATGATAATTGCTTAAATTGCGGTAAAGAGTTAATTAATTTACAAAGAAAATTTTGTTCTCGTAAATGTAAAGATAGAAATTGGCATGAATCTCCTTATGAGCGACAACGCAAAAGAGGAATTAAACGGAAATTAAAATTAATTCAATTAAAAGGTGGAGGTTGCGAAACGTGCGGTTACAATAAAAATATAACTGCATTAACTTTTCATCATATTGATCCTACTGATAAATTATTTAACTTGGAATTAAGGGGTATAGCTAATAATAATTGGCAAAAAGTTTTAGGTGAATTAAAAAAGTGTCAGTTGTTATGCCATAATTGTCACCATGAATTGCATCATCCCGATTTTAATTTAAAAGAATTGAAAAAAAAGTTTGACATTACTTGATTCTTCCATTAATGTGGTTGTATGAATGTGAGACAAGCAGAAAGTTTAGTTTACAAGTACATGGCGAAGCACGATTTGCCCGATGAATGGTTATTTCGTTGGCAAAACAAAAAAGGTGCATTAGGCACTTGTAGTTTTAGTGATAAAGAGATTCGCTTATCTAAATGGTATGTTGAATTAAATGATTTAATATCTGTTCGTGATACAATTTTACATGAGATTGCTCATGCCTTATCTTATGTTCGTCATGGATCAAAAGGCATTGGTCATGGTAGATTATGGAAAGATATTTGCAGACAAATTGGCGCAGTCCCAAAGGCTCGCAGTAAAGAAAATTTAAATAAACCTCAAAATCATTACAAGTATGTTGATACTTGTTGTTGTGGCATTACATACAAGAAGCATCGCATTAGAAACAATAGAACATATAGTTGTCCAAAATGTCGTCAAAATTTATTTGTAGAAAAAAAAGATATAGTTATTTATAGGAATGGCAAAAAAGTTCTTGACAAATTAACATTAACCCACTAAAGTAAAATCATTATGACTTATATATGGAACAGAGTAGATAGAGTGCCCGAAGATAAAGTACTTCATGTTGTTGAGGAATGCTTTAAAGAGTGGGAAAAAAAATTGTTTAAAAATTTTGACAAATTAAATGATGTCGAAAAATTTAGGGTACAACATACATACTCCACCCAATTACGTAAGAAAAACATTAACTTATACGAACTTAAATAGAAAGAAATTATTATGGGATTAGATCAATATGCTTATGCTCGTCCACCTCGCAAGAGAAATAGTGAGGACGATGTTCAAATAGTGGAGTGGCGCAAGCACAATCGTTTGCAAGGTTGGATGGAGCAATTATGGTACAATAAAGGTTGCCCAAATTTACCCGAAGATTCTGAAGAAGAATTAGATCATGGTAGTGCATTTAACACTATTGAATTGCCATTGACTTCCCAAGATATAGATGAACTTGAATATGCTATCAATAATTTTGATTTCCCCGAAGCTAATGGATTCTTTTGGGGTAGTGATTCTTATTTTTGGCATGATGAAAATGACGAACCATTTCCCGAAAACGAATATTGGTACAAGAAGAATGACTTAATGTTCGTAGAAGAAGCAAGAAAAATGCTTGACAAGAAGTGGCGCGTTTATTATAGTTGTTGGTATTGATATGATAAAGTTAGGAATAAGAGGTAGTTCAGATGCAATCAATCACATCTTAATCAAGGTAGATGATTTGACTTTAATGACTACTGAAAATTTATTTCTTGCAGGGGAAGATTATAGAATTAAAACAGGGAAAAATTTAGCTCAATTATTAAATACTTTGTCTAAAGATCACGAAATATCTGTTGGTCAAAATGTGGCAGAAAATATAGAAAGTGAATTGAGTCTAAAAAACAATGAAATTAAAAAATATGTAAAATAGTATTGACAATACCAATCACTTCATTTATTGTCTTTGTTATTAATCACACTAACAAAAGGAAAAATTATGGATACCACACAGGCATTCTTGGCAGACATTGCCAATTCAATCACACAAGCAGAAAAAGTAGCTAACTCTATACCTCGCAAGGGTATGAATGTTTATCTTGACAAGTCTACTATGGTTATGCAAACCTTCAACGATCCTAGTGCATTTGCCAATGCTAAACAAGCAACTAATCGCAAGGGTCAATCAAGCATTCTTAGAATGCAAATGGATGGAGCAGGTAGATTGCAATAAATGCTTGACATATCATGCAAATTAACCTAGTTTAACAATATGATTATACATAAACAAGACGTTACAAACTTAGAAGATGTTCTTAAATACTTACAAGATTATATTCTTAGCGAGGATTTAGCAGAAAAATATACAGAACTTGAATTGGAATGGTTGAAATTATCCGTTTCTCAATTTGAGATGTTTAAAGAAAGAGTTAGAGAGGAGTATTTAAACACATGAAACAACCAATATACGATGGCGCAAACGAAGATGAGTGCGAATATTACGACAATGTAATTATGGAATTACCAACATACGAACAATATATAAAAGATATGCCTTTAGTAGATCAAATCAAATTTTATTATGATGTTGACATTGACAACTTTATAGGTGATCCTTGGAAGATTGTCGCAGAAATAGCAGAAGATTGCCCTAATTGGTTAAATCATTTCCGCGCAGAGTTTAAACAATACTTAAAAGAAAGGGAATACATACAATGAAATATGTAAGAAAAGTTTGGAACATTGAGCCACAAAAAATGTTAGATTATATTCTTCAAGCAGACAAATCAAATGGTTTACACAAAGAAGGAGATTATACTCCTGCGTTTTATGTTGGAAAAGATTTAGAGTACATTCGTGAAGTTTATGAAGACTACAATGGTCTTGATAGTCTTACCGAAGCAGAGCAAATAGAGAACGGATATTATAGATTGGAGATAGCATGAAAGAATTGAAGGAAAAATTAAATCAAATTATTAATAAACAAATTGAGCTTGCAAATAAATATGGTTCAAATACACTATCTACTTGTGACCATTATAATTGGGATAAAGATGTTTGGAATCATAGACATTCTATTATTGACAAGTTAATTGATTTAGGTTTTAATGTTGATAGTCAAATGAATCATGGCGTACTAGATATAACAATAACTGCAAATTTAGAATTATGAAAGCACCTACCTACGATCAAAGAATTAAAGACTTGATCTTGATTGAGGAAAGTTTTAAAAACAAAAAGTATGAATATCCCGAACAAATTTTGATGTGCAATCTTCTTTATTCGGTAAGAAATTATTTAAGATTAAAAGAATGTGTCAAAGACTTGAAAGACATGAGTGTTAAACAAATCATATCTTTTGCAAAAAAAATAAATAAAAATTAATCATGAGTACAATAGAAGGAATCATTCGTCAAAATACTGACAACCCTTTACTAAAGGTGACAAGCGTAAGATATTTTCAAACCAACAAAGGTGTTGGTTATCAATGTAAAACAAATATAGATGGCGTTGAAATATGTAACGATGGCGTAGGTGGAGCAACCTATTTAGATGGAGCATTTAAATCCACAAAAAATTTCGAGCATTTATCTGAAGGACAACTAGAGGAATTGATTGACAAATACGAAAATGAATAAATACAAGATGCAGTTAGGAATAACTCACGAAGAAATTATAGGGTTATTAGGGGGACAACCATTAGAATTTACTTTTCAAAATGATGAAGATTTACCCGATATTAAAGTAGAGATCAAAGAAGTAGAAGACGATTCTGCTCTTTTTGAACAAATGTGTTTAAGTATTGACAATGGATAAACAATATAGTATTACTATTGATTTAGACAAGAATGAATTAAATGATTTATTATATGGAGAAATAGAAATGAACTATCAATACCCAACTAATGAAGATAATTCAATTAAAATTAATGTTAAATTAAAATATAAAGAAATTGAAGATTGGTTTGACAATTCTCTTGACAATCTCAATAAAGATGTTTAAGGTATCGACATATTAATAAAATACGTTTACAAAAAGAGAAAATATCGACATGAATATAACAAAACCAAAAAGTGGATTAACTAAAACCGAAGCATTCAACGATTGCGTTGAGGATATAGCTCATGCTATTGAAACATATTTCGATATAGAAATAGAAGATGTTAGTAGGATTAATGATTTAGTTGAACAAGAAATCGTTGAAGGTTATAATCATCAAGCACAATATAATAGACTAGATAATATAAATGGCGGAAGTAGATAAAATTAAGAAATTTCAAAAAAGGTGTTGACATAACCTAAGAATCTGTCATACTTCAATCATACTTAACAATCACAAAGGAAAGAAAAATGATAATCACACAAGAAAAAACAAAAATCACAAGTAGTCACAATTTTGATAGTGTCAACTGCACGATAGATGCAGAAGATATGCGTTATGTAGCTTCGCTACTAAGAAACAATTATTCCAACACTCGACTTGCAGTAGTGCGCGAAATTAGTGCCAATGGTATTGACGCGAACAAGGAAGCAAATTCTACGCGCCAAATCGAGATCAAAGTACCAACCTCTATGAGTTCAACCTTTGCGGTTCGTGATTTCGGGGGTGGACTTAGTGAAGAAGATATTTTTGGTCTTTACTCCAAGTATGGTAAAAGTACCAAGCGCGAATCTAATAACTATATCGGTGCGTTCGGTATTGGTAAGTTTGCTCCATTATCTTATGGTGAGAATTTTACTTGCGTTTCTTTTCATGGTGGAGAGAAAAAGTCTTACAATGTTTTTGTCAATGATGATGACGATACAAAGATTTCTTTATTGCATACTGAACCAAGCAACGAACCAACAGGTTTATTGATCGAAGTTGCAGTTGCTGAGAATGATATCAAAGAATTTCGTGAAGTTGTTCAATCTTTCTTCAAGTTCTTTCCGCAAGAAGATATGCCCAAGTTTCTTGGCGTAGAAGAAGATTTTATTCCCGAAGTCAAGAAATCTTTTGGTGCAGACGATGATTCATGGTTCTTTCTTGATGAAAAACATGGTTATAGTTATGGTCATTATCATGCCTCTATTCTTATGGGCAGAGTCAAGTACAAACTTGATGGTAATGCAATCAATGTTGACAACTTTATTGCTGACGAACAAATTCGCAAAATTGTTGCCGAATTAATTAATGATCGCAACTTTGTGTTTCGCGTCCCACTTGGTTCAGTAAAATTGCATCATAGTCGTGAGGCTTTAGAGTACAACAAAGCAACGCAAAAATCATTGTGCAAAATTTTGTTTAAAGTTGCCAAGGACATAAAATTAATTGCAGTCGAAAAACTTTCAAGTTCTCTTTGCTACTTTGATGCTAAACGCAATTATGCAATCGTTTTAAATAGTTTACCTTATGGTATTCGCTCTAGTTTCGGTCAAGCATTTGAATGGCAAGGTTATTCTATTGAGTCTCAATATTTTCAACGTCCACATGAATTGCAAGACGATGTAATAATTACTCAATCCGAAAAAATTGAAGATAAAGATGCGCGAAATGGTTTCAAAATTCAAAGTCAAAAGGTTTCTAGGATTCATTGTCAAGACAATACTGCAATCTTGATTCAAGATATCGATTCTTCTCATGGTAACAATCTTAGAGTTCGTACCATGATGAACAATGATTCCGAGTTAGAGAATGTTTATATTGTTCACCCCAAAAATGGTTCGGGTTGGGCATGGTTCAATGATGAATGTCATCGTGATTTAATTAACGAAGATTTATTATTCAATAGTTCTGAAGTCGAGAAGGAAAAACCTAATCGAGTTGCTAGTGGCAAAGGTCAAAGTCGTGCGAATGTTCCTTTATTCAAAATGAACTTCGATGCTTACTACACATATCGCAATGCAGATTTTTGGAATGATGTAAAATCACCAATGTCAAGCCTAGAATTTGATGGTCAATCTAATTACAAAGGTAAGAATGTTTATGTTGCTATCAAAAACTACAAAGTTGATAGTGATGAATTCAGCAATGATAGTATATTGAAGACTACAAAGGTAATTCGCAAGAGATTACAAGCAGATGAAAATGATCCAATGCTCGATGTCTATGGCATTCGCACAAAAGATGTATCTAAACTAGATACCGATCTATGGATTTCTTGGAAAGATATGTATGTCGATATTGCCAAAGATACAATTCTTGCAAACAAGAAAGACGCTAAGATAATTGCACGCAGAAATGTACTCAATAATTCTAAGGTTAGCATAACTCACCATTGGACATCTTTCCTTGAATCTAAAACTCTCGATTTTAGTTCTCTTGATGACGATCATGTTATCAATCGTTTCCTTGTAGATTACAAGGCAGAAAGCTTAGATAATGTCAATCGTTTTCTTGCTCAATGTGTGCATCTTTTAACTCACGAAGATTCTAATTGGATCGAAAAAACATTAAAGTTAAATGTAGATGTAGATGCTTACGAAAATAACTACAAAGAAATTCTTGTTAATTACCCTTTACTCAAGATGGTTGCTAATAGTGTTGGATGGAATGTTAATCTCGCTGAACACCATGAATACGGCAACATTATGCAAAATGTTCTTGACTATATTTCCTTGTGTGACCAAAATAGGGGAGAGGGGGAGTGATTGCTCCCTTTCCCCAAAACTTTTTAAAAAAAACTATTGACAAAACAATCTTAATCTATATAGTAAGATATATAACAATAAAACAATCAGATTAAAAATTATGAAACAAGTACCATATATTACAAGTGAAAATTCACTCACCATCTTTTGGGAAGGCAAACCTTACACATTGCGTAAGGAGAATGCCAACTTTGAACTAGCTAAGAAAGCATTGCTTGAAGCTAGGTATGATGATCTAGGTGATCTACTCGACATTAAAAAGTCAATCGAGAACTTTGTTCAAGGTGATATCGAGGTCAAGGACGAAGTTGTTTACTACAAGGGTCATCGTTTGCATGGCGTTGTTGTTGACAAATTGCTCGATATGCTTCGTAGTGGAATGAAAGATTCCACGCCAATCACTAATTTTATTACTAGATTGCAAGCCAATCCAAGTGCTAATAGTGTTGCGGAATTGTATACATTCTTGGGTTACAAGTCTCTTCCAACCACTCCCGAAGGTAAAGTTTTGGGGTACAAAGGTGTACAATCCGACTATTGGTCTTCAACAGGCAATGCAGATACCATTGTTGTTCAAGGCGAAACCAATGAACGTCATCAAATTCTCAATGAAGTTGGCGCGACTATCGAAGTTGCACGTCGTTGTGTGGATGACAACAAAGATAATCATTGTTCTTTCGGTCTTCATGTTGGTAGTTTTGATTATGCTAGTGGTTGGTCGGGCGAGGATGGCAAATTGCTTCTTGTAGAGTTTGATCCTGCTGATGCAGTTTCAGTTCCTACTGATTGTAATTTTCAAAAACTTCGTGTTTCTAAGTACAATGTGATATCAGACATTACTGACCAAAAGAAAGAGTTAGATAAGCCTGTCTACGAGGCTAATAAGCCTATCTATGGATCAGATTCTGATGATTATGTCGATGACGAAGATGATGATTATGAAGATGACTACGATTATGTAGATGAAGAAGATGATTACGAAGACGAAGATGAGGATCATACTGATAGAATTGAATCTCATTATGAAGCTAACCCAAAAGATTTGTTAGCGAATAATCCTCATTTGCTAGATAGAGATAATCCTCTTGTTGACGCATATCATACTTATATTTGTCATCGCTTAGATTTAGGGCAAAATGTGACATTAAAACATTTAGCTGACATCAAAGTTTCGCGCGATAGAAATTTAACCTGTTCTCAAATTAAAGATATATTAGATACTATGAAGGATTACGATGTATCAGTAGATGAGAATAAACCATTATACTTATACGAGGTTAATTATGTCTGATATTAGAGATAAAATTGTAGAAAGTGCGGTTGCATTTCGTGACGCTACCTTTAAAATGAGTGGTCATTCCGAAATGATTAAGGAAGCTCAAAAGCGAAACTTTAAATTTGATGGCAAAGAACCTACTCCCGAATTCCTTGCTTTCTTAAAGAAGCACGAAGGAGCAATCGAAGCTGAAAGAGAAATGGTAGAGTCTACATCAAAATTAATACAAGTAGTAGATGAATATAATGCCATACAAGGTAAAGTAAAACATTAATAATATATAATACATTATCGGGGGTTAAATATAAAACATTAAAAAATTAAATTTGTAAAAATATAATAAAAATTTTGGTTGATTGTACTCCTATTCAATCTTCCAAATAGGCATTGTGGCGCGAGTTATTTGTTGCTTGTGGTTAGTTTCATCGCCTATTCCGTAACCACATAAAAGCGGAAACCCTTTTTATAATTTCATTGAACCTTATTTATAATTCCTTTATAATTACTTTCAATGATAACAACACATCCATCACCCCTAGTATAATAGAGTATATATAGACCAAATACAAAAATCCCTGTGTGAATATTAAAAATAGGTTAAAATAGGTTAAAATGCAATGTGGCGGACTTAATTCTATCAAAATTTTATTCAAATTAACTTTTTTAAACTAAAAAAAAATCTACTCAATGAAAATAAACAAACTAAAAACAAAATTCAATAGCTTTTATAAATTAATTCAACAAAAATTTTATTCAAATAAAAATAATAGCCCCGAAATAACTGAACAAAAAATAAAATATAATAAATTTGGCTATCCAACAATGGAAGATAAAGAAGTTAAAACCAATAAACAAAATAACTTGAATAAATTTTAATTCAAATAGAATGTTTATAACAATAGCTTTAACAATATTTTGTGCATATATATTAATTAAGAATTAACTTTAAACAAAAACAATTCAAATAAAGTGGCGGGGCAAGAGGTAACAAATAGAAATAAAGTATATTGAATAGCCCCCAAATAATTATAATAAATTTTAATTCAAATAAACTATTTTAATTTGTTTTAATATATTGTAGAGTAGTTTGGCATATTTTAATTGATTTAAGCCAAATAATAGATTAGTATAGTTAGGTATGGATGATGCAGGAAAAGCGAGTGTAGCCCATGTAGAGGCTTGCCTAGGGGCAGAGTTCGTACATATCTTCGGGGCGAAGGGCGATCCCCCTATCGAGCCGACACACATCCTTAATAGTGTTGATTGGTATGAGTCTGAGGACAAGGACGAGGTTTATGCTTCATTGGTTATAGAACCAATACTAGACATCCCAAATAACTTAGTATGCTTATGCCCCCCATTTAATATAAAGAAATATAAATAAATAGCACCCAAATAATTAAAGATAAAATTTTGTTTAATAATTTTTAAATATAATATATTATTCGGGGCTTGACAAATAACTATCTATTGTGTACATTTGAATTATGAATACTGCAAAACAAATAAACCAATGTCTTGATGATCTGTTAACCTTACAAGCGGAAGCGAAGCGACTTCACAAGGAGGTCGATGGTCGTAAGGGCTTAGTAAATCAAGAGACGGGCGAGAAAATAACCAAGAAGCAGGTGCTAGAACTCGCAGAAGTCGAAATAACTCAAGTTAAAAACGAGTTAAATAAACTCACAAATAATGGCAAAAGCATCAAAGGCTTATTCGACAATGAGTATTATATTAATGATATGATACAAGATAAACTACTTGTTGAAAATAATTTTAAATAAAATTTTAACAAATAATTTAATTTTTTGAGCTTTAGTTAGCTTATCATACTGATGTACTGCTAGACTATTTATTCTCATAATCCTTTTGAACGGAGTTCCGTTGACTTCATAACATACCAAGGAATCTTTCATTTGCTTGGCTAAATAACGAATAATAATATGTTTCATGTCAAATAGTACACACCCCGAAATAATTATAAAAGAAATTTTTACAAATAAAGAATCGGGACACAGGAGGCACAACATTTTAGCTTGGTCTAGGGCATCATAACCCCTTAAAGATCAGTAACTTACAAATTAATCTAACAAAATTTTAATTTGATTTAACTTTATTTAATAAAAGGTGTTGACATTACTTGTTAACTCTATATGGTAGTAGGTATGACACAAATTAAAAACATAGGAAAAGAACTTGGCATCGACAACATAGGCTTATTCGACTCTAAAGAAGAGATGTATGATAAATTAACTACAAAAGAAATTACTTTAATTAATTTGGTTAAAGCCGAAGAGTTCGTAGAAGATTTATATCGCTCGACTACCTCTGAGGTAAATGCAAAGTTATTTCCACCCGATCAAGCGTTCTTTAAATTGAAACAAATCTTAAGAGAATGCAGATTATTGCAAAAAGGTAGTTGACATTACTTCTTAACCCAACTATAGTAGTCTTATATTAATCATCAATCACTAACAAAAATTATTATGAACATAGCAAAATGCGCACAAGCCACTTCTATTATGAACAATGTACAAAGCGGAAATTATATCCGTGGAGCAAAGTTCGCCAACTTCGGCTCAGTAGTAACCGATAGTATCTTCGCTCAACAACGCGAAGCGGATCGCAGGTTAAGAGAGATTAAAGCCGCGCGAGCATTAAAATTAACTAAAAAAATTGCTTAATAATTATGAGGGACGACATAGATGGAAACCGCGCCGAAATAGTTTATCAAGGCGATTGCAGAGAGTTGAGTGTTGAGGAGAGCTTCATGTTCTCTGAAGATTTTGACATAGAGAAAGAGACGGCTAGAGTCCTGCAGGACATTGAGGGTTATTTAACCCACATGGCACAAGCAGACATATCACATCTCAGAAAGAAAGAAATATGCTATGAAGCATTAGATGCGGTAGTAGATTTAAGAAGGTTTTATACAGATGATGATTATAACTCAAGATAAAAGTTTTAATTAATACTTGACAAATAACCAAATAAATAGTATTATATATACATAATAAAAATTGAGAAATAAACTCAAGTAAATAAAATAATTGATCTTTAACATTTTAATTCCTACAAGTAGCTAACATTAACCTTGGCGGGCAAATAAAAACTATTTGTAGGAAAACTTTGGAGCAAATAAGTCGGTAACTGAGTATTCGGGCGCTGACTTGCTCTATTAGAATTTGGAAGGGCTTATAATCCTTCCTGTGGGTGACTGAAATAACCTGTTGTGAGCGGGTTAAGGTATACGATTCTCTGTGGTAGAGTACCAATGGGCAAATGTCTGAGGTAAGATTTTCCCAATCTAATTGTAGTACAAGTAGGCACATAATGAACTAATGTTCACACCGAAAGTTGGGAGTATGTAGTAATCTCCCCCCACACCCTTTTCCCCATCCCCAACCCCTGAGTAGGTCAGTAATTTAATTCCTATTCAGGGGTTTTTTGTTTTGACAATGCGAAGGCGATCTGCCATATTGATTTGCATGATAGGAATTAATATAAACGACAAACACCAACCCTTTACGGATCAAATCCTTTCGGGTGTTAAAACAATAGAGACTAGAAATAGTAAAAGCCTACACCCCTACGTGGGTAAACAAGTAGGCATAATTAGAACAGGTAAAGGTAAAGCTACATTAGTAGGATATACAACAATAAAAGAAACAAAAAAATATTATAATAATTTTGATTTAGATTATGATAAGCATTTAGTTTCTACTGCCTCCCCCTTTCATGGGCAGAATAAATGGGGATATATTTTAGTCGATTCATTTCGATGCGAGCCTAAATTAATTACCTCAAAAGGCATTATTTCGCGCAAAATAGCTTGACTCAACAACCATTAACCATTATTGTATTCTTATGATTAACACATTATTAAAAGTTCTCTCCAAACAACAATTTGGTTTCGTTACTAAAGAAGATCTTGATTCATTAGAAGTTGAGATGCCCAACCTTCCCCTTCTTATCCGATGCGGTTGCGACAGATATATCGCTCAAGCTCAAGATACTAAAGCAAGAATGGATTATGTTGAAGAAACCGGCGACTATGTTCGTGATGTATCAATTCCATCAAGAACATTAGATGGAATGAGTACCTCTCCATTTGTACCTTTTGCGGTTAAGCAAGCTATTGAATCCATGAGAGTCTTTTAGTTGTACGTGTCTTACCTCGCCCCTATTTTTGGGGGCGGGGTTTTTCTTTTAATTACAATTAAAATTATTAATGATTATTTGTCTCAAGATTATTCTTACCCTTATCATCGCAGCATTCCTCTGTAAACAATAACCCTATTGCTTACAAATACCCCACCACTAAATACATCACTCCCAAATATAATACTATAGATACAATACATGAACAATATATAAAATATATAATTAGTATTAAAATTTTTGTTTTTTAAAATTAAGTTTTATAAAGTCTTGATAATCAAGGGGTTGCAGCGCCCCTGGCGCCATAAGTACCTGATAGCCAACGACTTACGACTATCTTCATTTAGTCGAACTTTTTTCTTGCTATAATTAAAAAACTAGCCTAGTATGTATATATGAAAGCGAGAGATATAAAGATTAGAAAACCAATCCTTTTCACTAAGGCAAGGGCTTTCAAGATTAAAAACAAAGTCTTAGACCGCAAACTTAAACACAAGAAAAATTATGTACTATATCCCTAACTCATACAACGAAGACGATACTGAAATTGATTTCAGTAAATTGGATTCCATACAAGCAATGGATGCGGCGACTGAATTATTAGAGGTTAATATCATTGACAAGGCAGATTTAGATGCTAGGGATTTACTAGGCTACTCATTATTAAAAGAAGTATTTGAAAGTATCGCAGGGAAAGCTTATGCTTATGATCAACTAAAAAAAACTTACAACAATTAAAATTAACCATTGACAGAAAACAACAAAACTATATTATGAACATTATGAATAACGAACAAAACGCCACTACCGCTCCTCGCAAATCTGTTAACCTTAACATTTGTGGAGGTAATCGCACCCTTGTTGACTTTGAAGACGTTGTCGGAGTTCCCACTCCGCCAAAAGAGTATCGCAAAAAAGAAAATGCCAATGGCGAGCGCGCCGTTTCTTACCAACCTATCGCTCACCATGATGTAGTCGAGCGCACCAAAGGGTTTCTTGATTCTAATGGTTTTACGATTCAAGATGAAGTTCACTCTCTTGCTAGGGATCGCAAGCATTACTTCGGATTGTTTTCGGTTGATCACCCTAACAGAGTTTCAACTGATCGTGGTTGTGTAGTTGGTATCCGCAATTCTCACGACAAAACTTTTCCTGCGGGATTGTGTGCAGGTGATGCACCATTTGTTTGCGACAACCTTATTTTTACCAATACGATCAAGCTTGCACGTCGACACACTCGCAACATTCTAAACGATCTTGATTTCACCATTAACCGCGCACTTGGTAAGTTGTTTGGTTTTTGGCATGGTCAAGACTCAAGAATCGAGGCTTATAAAAACCTGGAAATTAACAATGCCAAGGCTAATGATATCATCATTAGGGCTTGCAAGGCAGGGGCATTGCCTAAGTCTAAAATCATTGATGTTGTAGACCAATGGGAGTCTTCAGACCATCCCGAATTTTGGGATCGCAATGTCAATTCTCTTTATAATGCTTTTACAGAAGTTTATAAAGGCAACCTTGTTGCCTTGCCCAATAGGTCTGATGCCTTACATTCTGTTCTTGATGGCGAGGTCAGTTTCGATATTAGCAATCATATCGAGAATTCTCTTGACATGGAAGTTGAGGAAGGCGAATTGGTGGAAGCTTTTTAGGCTTGTATTAGTGTATGTTGTTGGTTCGCCCCCTCCTTAGGGAGGGGGTTTTTTTGTGTCACATAGTTTCATAAGTTGTTGATAGTCAAGGACTTACGGCGCCCCGGGCGCCATAAAGTGTTGGTAATCAACGAGTTACAACTATTTTCACTTAATTGCATTTTTTTCTTGCGGTTATTAAAAAACTACCTTATTGTAGTTATATGATTAAGAGAAACCAACACGACCCACGATACATAATCAAGTCTAACCGACCTGTTTATGTATATAAGAATCTCCACAAGGACTGCTGGTCAGTTAAGCAACACGGATTAGTTAAGGCTCACATCCCAAAGGATCATTCCATTGGTTTATGGGATTGCTACTTCCATGTTGATATCAAGGGTAGAGAAAAGGTTCTTCGTGAGAAGCGTAAGAATGTTCATGCGTTTGTCAAGGGCTTTCTCCAAGATGCAGAGAATGTAGACACCGACAGACCCGCAACCGAAGTAACATATAATCCATACAAGTATGAAACTTTTGTTGACAAGAAGGACGAAAGTTTTGTATACTATGCAGATGAAGTTTTATTACAACACAACCAAGTAACCGCCTACATACCATGAGCCACGAACAAAGAATGATAGATTATGCCCAAAAGTGGTATAAAGAAAACGACCTAGAGACAGAGAAAAAGAACGGAAACGACCTTTATCTTCGTGTCAATGACAATGTATTTACTGAAGTCTCACACTGCGACATCAGACAAAAAGCCATGCTATGGTTAGAATCAGAATTAGAAGGAGTAAACAATTATTAAATGAAACAAGAATTAACAGCAATTAAAGATGCCATTCACGGACTCAGTGATGAGATGCTAGAACATCGCAGACACGCCAACATGGAGGATCTTGTCAAGGTAATGAAAAGTATTGATGAAAGTTTATGCTCCATTCGTTTTGGCATTGCAGACTTAGTGCAAGAAAAAAAGATGCAAAATGAGTTGACAAGCGCACTCAGATAAACTATATTATATTTATGATGACACAAGAAAAAGTTATACAAACCATTCGCCACCTCGTTGACGGCAACCTTAGATATGCAGATGCCATGGATAAGGCTAATGTCGAACGCGGGCAAGAGCTTGGCGTAGATGGATTCACTATACAATCAGCAGAAGAAGTTCTTGCGGACATTATTGTTGATTTACAATCACTAGAATACGAACTATGCCTTAACGGCTCAATGGAAGGAGCATCGCTATAAACAATTACATAGAAGCAACCTGCATCGGCAGACCACTAGATTTACCAACATGGAATGAAGCTACCGAACTTTGGGAGCTATTCTTTGAAGAGTCTTCCACAGATTACCACCCATACAACACAAGAGATATTATTTCTGTAAGTTTTGAATCAGCGCGAGAAGTGACTGATGCTTACAACTACTATAACCAAAACCCTATCACAGGAGAAGAAGAAAATGAAGAAACTACTCAACAAAATTCTTAGTCTATTTAATGCGCGCTACCAAGTGCTTTATACCAAGGCTAACGGAGTTACCCAAATGTATACTATAACCAAACCAAAACACAAGAATGAATTCGGCAACTCAAAGGAAGGTCTTTCGGTTGCGGGCTTTCGAGCTTATTGCTTCAACAAAGGAGGGATTCGTTCTTTCCGCTATGATCGCGTCGTCTCACTTAACAGAGGATAAAAATTATGTCAATTAAAACACTACAGGAAAACATTCGCAAACTTGGATATCAACTCGCAGTGCGCGAGATTTACGGAGAGAACACTCCGGATTATTATAACCTAAAATCTCAGCACATGGGCCTTTTGGATAGATTATATCAATTGGAAAAGCGAGGACGATAAATACGACCTTGCCAAATACAGCCCCTCCCGTTGTCGGAGGGGCTTTTTTGTGGGCATACTAGTTGTATAAGTGATTGATAATCAACGACTTATGGAAGCCGGGGCGCCATAAGTGCCTGATATTCAACGACTTACGACAACCTTCGATTTAATTCACTTTTTTCTTGTGTTCGGTTAGGTTTGGTGGTAGTTTATACTTATGAACAGAATAATAAAAATCTTAATGGAGCGTGACGGGTTATCCCATGAAGACGCTGACAACCAAGTGCAAGCTTTTTTTTCCGAGATGGCGCTTCATGCAAACCAAGGCGGTGATCTAAGCGAATGGGAAACTTTATTTGTTGACGAGTTCGGTTTAGAGCCTGACTTTTTCGAAGATTTAGTGTTTGCATTAGTTTAAAAATTAGTTTACTTTATTATTATGATTAACCTACTATCCAATCCGAGCAAGATGCCTTGCTATTCGTTCAACATTCCTGCTTTCAAGTATTGCCCTGCCGCGCAGCTATTGGCAAAGATTAAAGAAGCGGGTAAAAAGTTTATTTGCGATTCTTGCTACGCTTGCAAAGGCTTTTATATGTTTTCCAATGTCAAGGCAAGTTTGCAAGGCAAGGCGGATCTTATCACAAAGTCTTTACATCAAGACAACGGGCAAACCTTTATTGACGCAATGTGCAAGCAAATTCGCGCAAAGTATTTTGACAAGCACGGCAACAAGAAAAAGCTTAAAAAGACCAACACCGATTTATTTCGCGTTCATGATTCGGGCGACCTCTTTTCCCCCAAGTATATTGCCGCGTGGGTTAAGATTTGCGAGCAATTCCCAACTATTAAATTTTGGTTTCCAACTAGGGAATGGAAGCGCGACTCTCAACTTCCACACTTGCAAAAGTTAGCTAGTCTCAAAAACGTTTGCATTAAGCCAAGCGCTATTTATGTTGACGAGCCAGCCCCTCAAGTGGACGGACTTGACGCGGGTACTTCAGTTTATACTAGCAAGGCAAAAGCCGAGCAAGACGGACATTTTGTTTGCCCCGCAACTTATGTAAAGGGCGAGGACGGCAAAATTCTAGCAACTTGTCAAGCCCATAATTGCAACCTTTGCTTTATTAAGGGGTGCAAGAAAGGTATTGCCTACCTAGCCCACTAATTCCATAACCCGCTGATAGTCAACGACTTAGGCGGCCCGGGGCGCCATAAGTGCCTGACAGTCAACGGCTTACGACAACATTCATTTAATTTCACTTTTTTCTTGCGCTAACTAACCAACAGCGCTACATTACTATTATGACAATAACAATAGAAAACAAGAGAAAAATCTACCAACAATTAACTCACGGACAAATCGCTTTTATGTCAGAATTGTTCCAGTACCTTCTTGCTAAAAAACAAAAAGATGTTTACATTTTACTTGATCATGATGTAGAGGCTGAGTACCTTTTACTAATAGATGAAGAGCAAGAAGACCTTCCTAAAGTAGAGAATTCAAGGGTTTGCTCAGTATTCGATATGTTTCAAGAATCTATAATCGGAGAAGGTGTTTTTGGTCAAGGGTTGAGTTTGACATTAGAAAATTTTTGTAATGGATTTATCTGCTTTGATTCAGGAGTTTCGAACGGAATCCATTATCCATTACTTGAATATATCGACTCTTTATATCTTACTCGAAGTGGGCATCACAGCGAGCACGTTGAATGGAAGAGTATTTTGAATCTTGGTAAAACAATCTTAGATAGATTTTTTAAAGAGTGGAAAGAATCAGAATTAATTCGTTGCACTATAGTTTTCTTGGAAGAGGTAGGCAAACTCAAGAAGTCTGACAAAAAAAAGGCGGATGACATGATTGCCGAGTACAAAGCTCAAGAAAAAAAATGATCTTTTAATTTGACACAGAGCAAAAACTAAACTACTTTATACTTATGACAATTAAAGACAACGGAAAAGAATTCTACTTCGTGCGCTTAGCTAATGGCTTACTTCGTACTTATGATTATGCTTCTGGATGGGATGTAACATTCAAAAAGATTAACGGAAAATGGGAAGGTTGGCACAACGGAGGTTATGTCGGCTACAAAGGTTTACTCAACAAACTCAACTTATTACAACAACAAGTAGATGCAGAAAGAGCATTAGCAAAAGACTTAGCTGAAGTAGCTTGACAAACAAAACAAACTAATTTAGTTTATTATTATATGAAAACATTCGATGATTTAAAATTCACTTACCACGAAGACATTAAAAGATGGACTGCATCACTTGAGCTTGACAATGGATATTTATTCTCAGTAATTGCGGGCGACATAAACGATGGTTGGTCTTTGCCTTATGGTACTTATCAAAATGAAACTTTTGAAGTTGCAGTATTTGGTACTAAATTTCATGACAACGGAGACAGAAAGAAAGTTCCTATTGCTTTATATGATGATGTGCTAGGATGGCAAAAACCTATTGACATTTCTAAGCTCATGAGACAATTTCAACTTGACGGAAAAGCTCACGAAGATTTACTCGTTGCAATGCGCGAAGAAGAAAGAGAAAAAAAGTTTGCATAAAACCAATAACTACATTACCTTATTATTATGACATTAACACAAGAACAAAGAATCGCCATTATCAAGCACGCCGTCCAAGACTCCAAAGGTGTTGGGCTTAAAACCTCTCTCGAAGATTTTGTCTCAGAGATTAAGTCTCAAGAAGTTTTGGGTGAGCATGGATTACTCGATACCCAAAAGCACGACATCGAAGACGAGATGTCTCTTATTGATTACAACCCTACTGCCGAGTCGATTGACGAAGAAGATTTGGATCTTGGTATTAGTGACCAAATGAAAGGACTTTACAAGTGAGCATTTT
>Ga0206131_10000798_pt1 | contig 42390 bp, 39 predicted proteins | sample Helgoland_Spring_FD_148636 | JGI IMG/M metagenome (GOLD analysis project Ga0206131, IMG submission 148636) | Pelagic subsurface seawater microbial communities from Kabeltonne, Helgoland, North Sea - Helgoland_Spring_Bloom_20160517_1 | ecosystem: Environmental > Aquatic > Marine > Epipelagic ... | reverse complement strand
TGGCGAGCGCACCGTGTCCGGTCTGTGGGCCCTCATCGGCAAGCTGGTCGATCTCTTCCAACCGCACGAATGCGCGAATTACTTCAGCTCATGCGGATATGACCCAGACTGATCGGAATCCGCTCTAGCGCGAAGGATCGGAGTAAGGTCCGCGGCCTTTAGGCTCTCAACTACCATAGAACGCTGGCGACCAGTATCACGATCGACCGGCGAAAGAACGTTGTGCTTGTGATCGTAGCCACGGCCCTTCTTCTCGCCATGCGGCTTGATGGTGCGATCGGTGCCGATGAACGTTTCATCAATTTCGACAATGCCGCCACCCGAACCGAACGGGGTAAGGTCGCCAGAGCGCATCGCTTCGCGGATGCGGTGAGCGAGAAACCACGCCGTCTTGTACGTCACTTCAAGCATGCGGTGAAGCTGGTGAGCCGAAACACCCTTCTTGCTGGACGTCATCAAATAGACAGCCTGAAGCATCTTGTGGAGCGGCATGCGAGCATGCTCGAACACGGTGCCGGCCTTGGCGGTGAACTGTAGCTTGCACTGACCGCAGCGATACAGGCCGAGGCGGATACGCTTCTCGGGGTTCGTCTTTACCTTCGTGATGCGCTCGACACCGCCACAGTGCGGGCAGATCGGCTCGCCAGCCCAAACGACCTTCTCCAAGTGAGTGAAGGCTGCCTCTTCGCTATGAAACTCGGGGCGGGACAGAACGGACATTCGGGTGACTCCTTGCCCGATCTTGATACCCGACTGTCACCGTATTTGCAAGGTATATAATCGCCTAAAAAAACGGCGGCCTATTTCGCCAGGGACTCGATAGGGGTTCGAGTTCATCGCGAAGCACCGAGGGGTTTGGCCGGTGTCGTGGATCTGCGAAGCGCTCGGTGTTTCGTGCAGCGGCTTTCACGCCTGGCTAGTTCGGGCGCCCAGTAAGCGCGCCCGTAGCGATGAGGAGTTCGGCGCCAGAGTCCACGCGAGCTTCATCTCCAGCTATCGCACCTACGACGCGCGGCGCGTCTGGCACGACCTTCTGGCCGAAGGCCTTTCATGTGGTCTGCATCGCATCGAACGGCTGATGCGTGTCCATGGCCTGGCGTGCTGACCGCGCCGCGGTTGAGCGTGCTGGCGACAGGGACGCAGGCCGGGTGGCGGCGCGCGGCACTGCTATATAGCGTCGACGAGGGCGACAGCTGGATCGCGGCGGGATCGACTGCTGCCCCCGCGACGATGGGAGTCGTCGAACAGCCACCGGGGGATGGGGCGTCGACGCTGATCGATCGCGCCAACGATCTGGTCGTCCGGCTCGCGCGGGCGGACATGATCCTGGCCGACGCCGATCCGGCGGGGCTGGGCCAGGGGCGCAACCTGGCGCTGGTCGGGGAGGAGATGCTTCAGTTCGCCCGGGCGGTGCCGCTGGGGGCGGGCCGGTGGCGGCTGTCCGATCTGCGGCGGGGGTCGAGGGGAACCGACTGGGCGAGCGCCGGTCACCGCGTCGGCGAGGATTTTGCACTGCTGGAGCCCGACACCATCGGGTCGATTGATGTCGGGATCGAGCGCGTCGGCCATCGCGTGCGGGTGCTGGCGACCGGGATCGGAGATGGTGCGGCACCAGCGCCCGCCGCAGTCACGGTCAGCGGCGCGTCGATTTTGCCGCCTTCTCCCGTTCGACTGGCGGTGCAGGCGCTGTCCGGCGGTGCATGGCGCGTGTCGTGGACGCGGCGCAGTCGCCCGGGATGGGGCTGGCCCGACGGGGTCGATGCCCCGTTGGCCGAGGAAGCAGAACGCTATGAGGTGACGACGACCGACCCGGCGGGCGTTCGGTCGACCGTGGCGGTCAACAGCCCGACCGTCGACGTAACGGCCTCGGCGGGATCGTGGATCGATGTGCGCCAGATCGGCACCTATGGTTCGTCGCGTCCCGCGACGATTACGATATGAAGGAGAGCGGTGATGACTGACGTGACCAGCCGGTTGGACCTGCCGCTGCTGTCGCCCGGGCAGGCGGGCAAGGAACTGGTGCATAACGAAGCGCTGTCGGCGCTGGCGATCATCGTCCAGGCGAGCGTCGTCGCCGCAGGGGTCGATGCGCCGCCGCCCGACCCCGTCATCGGTCGGGCATGGATCGTCGGCGACGCGCCGGTCGGGGCCTGGGCTGGCCGCGGCCATATGATCGCGGGATGGACCGCGGGCGGCTGGCGGTTCGTCGTGCCGACCGAGGGAATGACGGCGTGGATCGAGGGCGAGCGATTGACCGCCAGATTCGATTCGGGCGCCTGGACGATCGGGCAGCTGCGCGCGCGGCGATTGGTCATCGACGGGCGATCGTCGGTCGGTCCCGCGGAACCAGCGGTTCCGGCGCCCGTTGGAGGCGGTAATATTGACGTGGAATCAAGGGCTTCCATCGTCGCGATCCTCAACGTCCTGCGGCAGCACGGACTGACGATGGCCTGAAAAAAGCGTGTCGTTCCGGCAACAGTGGGCGATTATGTGTGCTTGCGTGGAAACCAACCTTCTTATAGTGAGTTTGCTCTGTCCGTAGTGACACTCAAGAAAGGGGAATTCTATGCGGAAGATTGCCGTCATTTTGGCACTCGCCTCCACCGCGCTCGCTTCGCCCGCCCTCGCCCGTGACAAGTCATGGTACGTTGGCGTCGAAGGTGGCGCGATGATCGTCGAAGACATCAACTTCGACATCACCACTGCAGCGGGCGTTCGCACGAACAATGCGTCCACGCTCAACCACGACTATGGCTATGACGTCGATGGCGTCATCGGTTACGACTTCGGTGGTTTCCGGGTTGAAACCGAAGTCGGCTATCGCCGCGCAACGGTCGATTCGTACAGCGCGATCGTTCCCGTCGGCTATTATCGCGCCAATGGCACGACCACGACGGCTCCTGCTGGTAACTACGACTACGCCGGTGGCTCGTCGTCGGCGCTCAGCTTCATGCTGAACGGCCTGCTGGACTTCGGTCCGGACGATGGCATCCAGGGCTTCGTCGGCGGCGGTGTCGGCGTTGCACGGGTCAAGGAAAAGATCGGCCTGAACGTCTATGGCTTCGCGGTCGACGATTCGGACACCGTGTTCGCTTGGCAGGGCCTGGCGGGCGTTCGCGCTCCGTTGACCGATCACATCGACGCGACGCTGAAGTATCGTTTCTTCAACGCAGACAACGTCAAGGTGATCAACCAGATCAACAACGCGCAGTATGAAGGGCGTTATCGCTCGCACAGCATCTTGGGCGGCGTGACGTACAACTTCGGTGAGCCAGCGGCACCCCCGCCCCCACCGCCTCCTCCTCCTCCGCCCCCGCCGCCTCCTCCGCCGCCTCCGGTGGTCGAAGCGCCGGTCTGCTCGCCTGGACCGTTCATCGTGTTCTTCGAGTGGGACAAGTCGGACATCACCCCAGAGGCAGCGTCGATCCTCGACAACGCCGTTACCCAGTACCAGAGCTGCGGCAATGCGCAGGTCATGCTGGCGGGCTACACCGATACGTCGGGCACGGCCACGTACAACGTCGGTCTGTCGCAGCGTCGCGCGGATTCGGTGAAGTCGTACATGTCCTCGCACGGCATCCCCGATGGCGTGGTCTCGACGGAAGCATTCGGCGAAACGCGTCTTCGCGTTCAGACCGCCGATGGCGTCCGCGAAGTCCAGAACCGTCGCGTGGAAGTCACCTACGGGCCGGGCGCCGGGATGTAATCCTGCCCGTCCAGTTTGGACGACATGACGAGGGAGGTCGACGCAAGTCGGCCTCCCTTTTCATATGTGGGTGAGCCCCATGATGGGGGGTTCGACGACCAGGTGGATCGATCCAGCTGGCGCTGTCGATGTCGTCCATTGCGCCGTCGGTCGTCGTTATCGGGCGCGACGCGATTTGACGGACTCGCAGTGTCTTTCGTCGAGCAATCGGCTAACAGGCGGCGTCGAAGGGGCCGAAGGGCCCGCCAAATTGTGAGGACCGCATGCGCATCACCATGATCGGATCAGGCTATGTCGGCCTGGTATCGGGTGCCTGTTTTTCGGATTTCGGCCATGATGTCGTGTGTGTCGACAAGGACGAGGCCAAGATCGCCGCGCTGAACGCAGGGCGGATGCCGATCTTCGAGCCGGGGCTGGATCAGCTGGTCGCGAGCAACGTGGCCGCCGGTCGCCTGAGGTTCACGACCGATCTGGTCGATGCGGTGGCGGGCGCGGAGGCGATCTTCATCGCGGTCGGCACGCCGTCGCGGCGGGGCGATGGCCACGCTGATCTAACCTATGTCTTTGCCGCCACCGAAGAGATCGCGGACGCGGCGACCGGCCCGGTCGTGGTGGTCAACAAGTCGACCGTCCCCGTCGGCACGGGTGATCGCGTCGAGGCGATCCTGCGCGACCGCCGTCCCGATCTGGACCTTCAGGTCGTGTCGAATCCGGAATTCCTGCGTGAAGGCGCCGCCATCGGTGATTTCAAAAGACCCGATCGGATCGTGATCGGCACCGACGATGCGCGCGCACGCGACGTGATGCGCGCGGTGTATCGGCCGTTGTACCTGGGTGAAAGCCCGTTGGTGTTCACCGGTCGGCGGACGTCGGAACTCATCAAATATGCCGCCAATGCGTTTCTGGCGACGAAGATCACCTTCATCAACGAAATCGCCGATCTGTGCGAGGCGGTCGGCGCGGATGTCCAGGACGTCAGCCGGGGAATCGGACTGGACAATCGGATCGGAAAGAAATTCCTGCATGCAGGCCCCGGCTATGGCGGATCATGCTTTCCCAAGGACACGCTGGCGCTGCTCAAGACCGCCGAGGATTACGAGACCCCGATGCAGATCGTCGAGGCCGTCGTGAAGGTGAACGACAGCCGCAAACGGGCGATGGGACGCAAGGTGCTGCACGCGCTGGGTGGATCGGCGACCGATCTGCGCGGCAAGACGATCGCGCTGTTGGGCCTGACGTTCAAGCCCAACACCGATGACATGCGGGACGCGCCGTCGATCGCGATCGCGCAGGCGCTCGGCGATGCAGGGGTCAAGGTTAGGGCCTATGACCCCGAAGGCATGGCCGCTGCCAGCGCCATCATGCCCGATGTCGCCTATTGCCGTGACGCCTATGACGCCGCCCAGGGCGCGGATGCGGTCGTGATCGTGACCGAATGGGACGCGTTCCGGGCGCTCGATCTGGCGCGGCTGAAGGAGGTGATGGCGGCGTCGGTCTTCGTCGATCTGCGCAACATCTACGCGCGTGATGCGGTGGAGGCGGCCGGCTTTGCGTACACGGCGGTCGGACGATAACGCGTCCGGGCGGCTCAGTTCGTCAGTGCGGGCGCCAGCCATTCGGGAATGAGCGCGTCGCCAAGCGCATCAGTGCGGCGATGGTCGACCATCAGGTCGAGCGCAGGATAGGTCGCGCGGGTCCGATCCGACGAGGCGTCTAGCGGGGCGACCACCAGACGGCGGTTGACCTTGGCACGATGATGCATCCGCGCGGTATTTTCCTGGCCGATGTAACAACCCTTGGTGAAGCTGACCCCGCCAAGTTCGCCTGCATTGCATTCGAGCCACAATGTCTCGCCCGATCCCAATTCGCCGACGCCTTCGGTGACGCCCAACGATAGCCGGTGGGCGAGCCAGCCGGTGGCGGCAGTCGCAGCGGGGCCGATCCATCGCCACCCCAGCGCCGCCAGTCGCGGATCATGCGTCGCTGCACCCCCCATCGGGACGGGCGACCAATGAACGGCGGCGTCGCTTGGTTCGATCATAATCGCTCGGCGCAATCGATAGATCGACAAGCGTCGCGCCAGCGCCTCCGCCTGCGTTGCCTCTGTATCGATGATGATGGCGTCGCCATCGTCCCATAAGAGGAAATCGAACAGCGCCTTGCCTTGCGGGGTCAGCAACCCTCCCCACAGCGGGGCGTCGGGCGCGAGCATGGCCATGTCGACCGTGACGAGGCCTTGCAGGAAACCGCGGACGTCCTCACCCGACAGTCGCAGGGTGGCACGATCGACAAGTTGGGTTCCAGCGATGGTCATCACCGCCAGATAGGGACCGGCGTCGCAAAACCAAAGGGACGATCGGGCGCCAACCAGCCACTGGCGCGCGCGGGCGGGCAGGGGTAGATCGCAAACCATGACGCAACGCCTGACGATCCGCACGCCCGATGACTGGCATGTTCACCTTCGCGACGCGGCGATGCTCGACGTCGTCGCCGATTCCACCGCGCGACAATTCCGTCGCGCGATCGTGATGCCCAATCTGGTGCCGCCGGTGACATCGACCGCGATGGCCGTCGCGTATCGCGATCGGATCGTCGCCGGCGTCGCCGCCGACCACCATTTTACGCCGCTGATGACCTGCTACCTCGTCGACGATGCTGACCCGGACGGGATCGTCGAGGGATATGAGGCGGGCGTGTTCGCTGCCTGCAAACTCTATCCCGCACACGCCACGACCAATTCGGCGCACGGCGTCACCGACGTGCGGCGGATCCGCCCGGTGCTGGAGGCGATGCAGCGCGTCGGCATGCCGTTGCTGGTCCACGGCGAGGTGACCGAGCGCGACGTCGACATCTTCGATCGCGAGGCGGTGTTCATCGATCGGGTGCTCGACCCGTTGCGGCGTGATTTTCCCGCGCTGCGGATCGTGCTCGAACATATCACGACGCGGCAGGCGGTCGACTATGTCGCGGCGGCGGACGATCGGCTGGCAGCGACGATCACACCCCATCACCTCCACATCAATCGCAACGCGATGTTCGATGGCGGCATCCGTCCGCATGCCTATTGCCTGCCCGTCGCCAAGCGCGAGGAACACCGGCTGGCGTTGCGTCGCGCGGCGACATCGGGCTCGGCGAAATTCTTCCTCGGCACCGACAGCGCCCCGCATATGATCGAGCGCAAGGAAAGCGATTGCGGCTGTGCAGGAGTCTTCAACGCGCCCTATGCGCTCGAAAGCTATCTGCAGGTGTTCGACGAGGAGGGGGCGCTCGACCGGTTCGAGGGCTTCGCGGCGGAGCATGGCGCGCGCTTCTACGGATTGCCGCTGAACGAGGGGACGGTGACGTTCGATCGATCGGGCACCGACGTCCCGGCGACGATCGAGCATGACGGGATCACGCTCGTCCCGTTCCACGCCGGGCAACGGCTCGACTGGCGGCTGATGTCATAAGCCAGGCGCGCCGGTCGTCAGCGGCGCGTCAGAACGGCAGCCATTTCGCGGTGTGCGTGAATTTCATATAGCCGACATTGACCCCGGCCCGATAGCCGACGCCGAGCCGGATCGGGATCAGGACGACGTTGCCACGCCGCAGATAGGTCGCGGCAAACCCCCCGACGAGATACAACCGCCCCTCCGCCGCCGGAAAGCGATGGTAGAGTTCTTCGGTATCGTAGAGATTGTAAACGAGCGTGAAGACCTTGTTGGCGTCACCGCCGACATCGAAGCCGATCGACGGCCCGGTCCAATAGACCGGGCGCTGCCCCTCGACCTTGTGCGTCATGACGCCCGACCCATAGCGCAGGCCGACGATGAACGCGCCCGCGGCCTCGCGCCCGGCGATATAGGCGTTGGGCCGCCCCTGATCCTTGAGGATTCTCTCCAGCACACCGGCGAGCCCCGCGGCACCCTTGCCGAACACGCCTTCCCCTGCGGCGAGCAGGTCGTCGCGCTGATAGGTATTGGCGGCGTCCAGCGTCGCATCCGCGCGCGCCTCCTGCACCGCCTGCGCCGCCGCGGGGGACTGGTCAGCGGACGGGGCGGGCGCGGTGGGATATTGCGCGCCGGGATCGACGGGTTCGCTGGGCCGGGCGGGTGTGGGCGCGGTCTGGCGCGGCGACCCGGTCGACAGATCGGCATCGATCGCGCGATTGGGATCGATCGTGGTGACCTGCGCCGGGATGCTCGCCGACAGTCCCGCCGCCAGCATCGTGGCGATCGCCGCTCTCGTGATGATGCGCATACCCATGTCCCCCAATCCCCGTTTCGCGAGATTAACCATCGTTGCGATGCACCGGCAATGAACGAACGGCAGCCCGAGTCGAAATTACGCTCAATCGCGCCGCGAACGGCCATTGATCCGTCGCGTCGACGCGGCTATAGCCGCCGCTCGCCGTAGCCGGAGACGTGGGTGAGCGGCTGAAACCAACGCTTTGCTAAAGCGTCGTACGGGTTAAACCGTACCGAGGGTTCGAATCCCTCCGTCTCCGCCATTAAGTCTGTGACTTTCCCTCAGCGGGTCTCAGAACCTCGAAAACTGGCGCAGTTGCGCGGCTTCCCGCGCGTAACACGGTACCGTAGAGACCCGTCTCCCCAACATAAACAGTCCAATCTCGGCACGCTTCTCCGTGGCGTCGGGCTGTAGTACGTTTCGCATGTTCGTGGGAAACTAGTGGGAAAAGTAGCAGTTTGATGCCCAAATTGCCTGGCAAGGTACCCAAAAAAGTGCGCAGTACCGCGCCTCTCGCTGAACGATTCCCATCTTTGCAAAAGTGGAAAACTCCGTGGGAAATGATCGTGGATCTGCCCTCATTACGGGCGAACGCTGACAAACTCCTCTCGTTCGCCGCGCTCTACGAGCAGCGATCCGTCGTGAAGCCCGATGAGCACCCGGATGATAAGCATGTTAGCGTTGACAAGGACGCGTTTGTTGCCGCTGCAGATGCGCTCAGCCTCACCGGCAAAGCGAGGCGGCAATTGACCGAAGACAGCCAATTGATCGCAGCATGGTATCTGCAGCCAGCGCGGCAATCACACGTTGGCTTGACGCGACCTGATGATCTGAGAGCCGTAGAACAGATCGCCGGATGGGCACAGCTACTGCACTTTACGATATTCACGCATCTGGACGGGATCGAACAGCTCCGCGATCTTATAGCAGTCAACGATGATGGGTCATTCGACGATCTCGATTTTGCCCAATGCGCAGCAATTATCGGATCAATTGCAATCTTCGCGGACCGCGCGAGCAAGCACTTCAAAGCTCCTCATGGCGGCCGAAAACCAGAGGCTCGCCGGAACTACGCCCTCGCGCTGATTGTCGCTGCGATTGAAGAAGCGACTGGCAAGAAGGTCACATCGACGCGGGGTCCGGATTCCGATCCGCAAAAACGTTTCACAGACGCCGCGGGACAATATGTTGCCGAGTTTTTCCGCTCCGTGGGCTTGAAGGACGAACAGGTGTTGGTCGGCGCGTTCGAACAGATTTCTCGCACCAGCCGTTCATCTGGAGATTGATTTTGCCAACGCATTGTTGAACGGCCTGGAGCGTATTTTGCCTGCTAGATGATTTGCCACCTTTGAACAGGACGGTGGTTTATCATGGCATTCTCCCTAACGGATACGCGTTCGATCGACTGGATCGATGCCAATGCGCTGAGCATTTACGAGCGCAACTCGCGCATGCACAGCAAGAAGCAGCTGAAGAAAATCTTTCGCAGCATCAGCGAGTTTGGCTGGACCAATCCGTTGATCGTCGATGAAAACAACATGGTGCTCTGCGGGGCCGGACGGCTGGCAGCAGCGGTCGCACATGGCATCGACAGGGTGCCGGTGATCCGCCTCAGCCATATGAGCGAGGAACAGAAGCGGGCGTACATCATCGCCGATAATCGGATCGCGACCGAAGCAGCCTGGGACAAGGATCTGCTCCGCGGCGAACTCGCGGGGTTGGTCGAGTTGGGTTACGACGTCGAGCTGACCGGTTTCGACACGCTGGAGATCGATACGGCACTGTCGTTCGACGAGCCCACTCCCAAAGCTGACGACGATGTCGAGCTCCCTCCAGCAGCCGGGCAGCCGGTCTCGCGCGTCGGAGATTTATGGCACATCGGCCAGCATCGTGTCCTGTGCGGCGATGCGCGCGATATGGCTTGTTATGAGAGGCTGCTTGCGGGTGAGAGAGCGCAGCTCATCTTCAGCGATCCGCCCTATGGCTGCGCCATCGCTGGCAACGTCTCGGGGCTTGGACAGGTGAAGCATGGCGACTTTGTCATGGGCGCTGGCGAACAGTCGCTGCCCGAGTTTGCCCAGACGCTGCTCCGGCCAGCGTTCCGCTGCATGGCAGCGAGCGCTGCGTCCGGCGCGATTGCCTTCATCTGTACCGACTGGCGGGCCTCACCGCACCTGCAGGACGCAGCTCAGGGTGTTTTCCACGAGCTGAAGAACCTGATCGTGTGGGTTAAGACCAACTTTTCGATGGGCACTTTTTACCGCTCGGGCCACGAGCTGATCTTTGCCTACAAAGTCACGCCCGGTACGCACATCAACAATTTTGGCCTTGGAGAAGGTGGACGCCACCGCGGAAACGTTTGGACTTACGCGGGCGCCAACACGTTTCGCGCGGGGCGAATGGAAGATCTCGAAGCGCATTCCACGGTGAAGCCCAAAGCGCTGGTGGCCGATGCCATTCGGGATTGCTCGAAGCGTGGCGGCATCGTGCTCGATCCCTTCCTGGGATCAGGTACGACCCTCATCTCATGTGCGATGACCGGTCGGTTCGGCCGAGGTATCGAACTGGACCCCAAATATGTCGATGTAATTCTCGCCCGGGTGGCTGCCGAGACGGGCTGCGAGCCGATGCTTGATGGCGTGATGCCCTTAACCGCCATTACCCAGCAGCGCGCTACCGCGGAGATCGGATCATGAGCGATCAGGACAATGGGGGCGGTCGGCGCAAGGACGGCAAACCTTATGCCGACGACAACACCCGCGAGGATGGAAGCTACAAGACCGGCTATGGTCGTACGCCTGAACATTCGCGGTTCGCCAAGAATGATAACCGCAAGCGCGGCCAGCGCGCAGCGGGCACGAAGAATTTGATGACGGAGTGGCGGGAGGAACTCGATGCCAAGGTCACATTGACCGAAGGCGGCAAGACCAAGAAGATCACGAAGCGGCGCGCGCTCATCAAGGCCAATATCGACCGTGGCATCAAGAAGAGCGACCGGGCCAACGAGGGGGCGCTGCGTTACGCCGCACTCAGCGAGAAGCGCGAGCCCGGCCTCCAGGCGGATGATCTGGCCATCATCGAGGCTTGGTTTGCGGGGCTGCAGCATGATGGGGACAGCGACGATTCCGATCAGCTTGCACGGTCGTCTGATGTTATCGATGCAGCAATCGGGGAGGCGCCCGATGAAGGTTAAACGACCACTCGCCGATGTCACCACGCAGGAAGCGTTGCCAGCACTGCTTCGTCAACGGTTCGACATCTTTCTGCGGTTCGCGTTTGGCGAGATCGCCGGAAACCGCCCGTTCACGGCCGGATGGCACATCGACGCAATCGAGCAGCAGCTTCACCGATTGCGCGAGGGTGACATTAGTCAGCTCATCGTCACGATCCCGCCGCGTCATTTGAAATCGATCACGGTCTCGGTCGCCTGGGTCGCATGGATGCTCGGCCGCGAGCCGCAGACCCGATTTACCTGTGCCTCTTATGCGTATGATCTTGCAGAGAAGCACGCCCGCGACTGTTTGCGGATCATGGACTCGGCTTGGTACCGTAACGCCTTTCCCCACATGCGGTTGACCAAAAGGTCGGTCCTCGATTTTGAAACCTACGCGGGCGGGGGGCGGCTTTCGACCTCGATCGGCGGCGTGCTCACCGGGCGGGGCGGCGACTGGATCATCGTCGATGATCCCATGAAAGCCGATGATGCCTTGTCCGAGGTCATGCGTGAAACCGTCCGGGACTGGTTTCTAAACACCCTGCGTAACCGCGCTGATGACGACAAAACCCGTTACATCGTCGTGATGCAGCGTCTTCACGAAGACGATCTCGCCGGGCACCTATTGCGGGGCGGGGGCTGGGAAGAACTCCGCTTGCCCGCGATCGCGACCGAGGATGAGGCGGTTACCTTGACCCGTGATCGGTTTCACCAGCGCTTCGAGGGCTGTGTACTCACCCCGACGCGGCAGTCGCTGGCGTATCTCAGGCAGCGCCAGGCAGAAGAGCCTTATGTGTTTGCCGCGCAGTACCAGCAGGATCCAGTGGGTCGCATTGCGGCGTTCGTTAAGTCTGAATGGTTTGGCTCTTATGTGATCGAGCCCACCGCAGGCGTGGTGGTCCAGAGCTGGGATACCGCGGTCAAGACCACGGTGCGCAGCGATTGGTCGGTCGGCATCACTGCACGGTACTTTCAGGGGCGTTTCTTTATCGTCGATGTCTATCGACGCCGCGTCGAGTTCGGCGAGCTGCTGGATGTGATCCGGACTTCCTCTGCCCGGTTCGGTGTCACTCATTTGCTGATCGAGGACGCCGCTAGCGGGCAGCAGCTCATCCAGCAATTGAGGCAGGAGCCGATGCCGCAGGTGCCCTTGCCAATCGGGATCACGCCGACCGGCGACAAGCAGATGCGCTTCGAGGCGCAAGCTAGCCAGATTCAGGCCGGGCGAGTGGTGCTGCCGCAAACCGCCCCATGGCTGGCCGATTTCGTTGCCGAAGTGACCCGGTTTCCGGGCGGCAAACATGACGATCAGGCAGATGCGCTGGCGCAAATGCTGGCACATCCGCCCTTGGATCTGACGACGTTGAACGCCGGACCGGAAATCGTGTTCGTTGGCGAAGGCGACGATGATTATGACGTTGGCGATTACAGCAATGATCCGTGGGGGGCGAATTGAACGAGCACGACCGTTCCATCGAACGACGCTCATGGGGCAGCGTTGCCGTCATCTTCGAGCGGTAGGCTGAGATCGTCCGCAGGGGGCGGCATGAACGTGTTGCCGTTCGCGTCGCGCAGAAACCCATATGCTTCGTTCCCTCGGGCGGCCGAGCACAGGATGTCATTGCGAACCCGAGCTTCCCGATAGGCCGCAGCGTCACCATGATCGAGATGTGCATCGACGAGCGCTTGGCCGGCCGCGCAAATCTCTGCGGCCGACGCGCTTGACCGATTGATCCTGTCGAACCGTCGTTCAGCATCGCCGACCGGATCCGAGCAAGCGGATAGGACGGATGCGGTGGCGAACATCGTGAAAACAGTGGCGGTATAGCGAATGGCCATCGTGCGTGCTCCAGCGGGGCAGGCACCAGCGCTGCTCCCACTGAGACAAGCCCGGCGGAGGCTCGGGCACGGGGCCGCGACTTAGGCGGCATGCCAAACACCCATGCTTGGTGTGCCCCTGAAGTCCAGTGCCTCTTGCCACAAGCGGCCCGGGCAATCAGAAGAGCCTCACTCCCGGAGACGGGAGTGGGGCGTAGTAAACCCAATGCAAAGCAGCCGGTCACCGATTTTGGGGGCCGGGTGGCGTGCGCGCATGTCCAGCCGGCAACGGTAAAGGCGCATGCGCTCTGTGCTTTGCCAGGGTTACTAACATCCGGCTTCGGCCGTCGCTCCGAGTGGACATAGGGCGACGAGGAGCTGGGACGATGCTGACGTTGATCGAGCGGATCCGCGAGCGGCTTCAGCAGGGGGCGTATTCGAACGAGGCGGCCGTCAGCCACGGGATCGTGACGCCGATCCTAGCAGCGCTGGGATGGGACACTGCAGATCCCCACCAGATCGTGCCCGAATATTCCTTGCAGCGTGGCCGGGTAGACTTTGCCCTGTTTGGTCTTGGTCACCGCGCCAGCGTGTTTATCGAGGTGAAGCAGGTCGGACGCGCGGTCGAGGGGGACCGGCAGCTGTTCGAATACGCATTCCACCAGGGCGTGCCATTATGCGTGCTTACCGATGGTCGCGAATGGAGCTTCTACCTGCCGAGCGGGCAGGGGAGCTACGAAGATCGACGGGTCTATCGGCTCCAGCTCGACGACCGCGAGCCTGCCGAGTGCGAGCGTATTCTCAACCGCTACCTGGCGCGGGACCGCGTGCGTAATCAAAGCGCATTTGAAGACGCGCAGCGTGACTATCGCGATGCCGCGGGCCAGCGCGAGGCGATCGCGAACCTGCCGCGCGCATGGCAGGAACTGGTCGCAGAATCCCACGAACTGCTGATCGAGATCGTCAGCGACAAGGCCGAAGCGTTGTCTGGCTATCAGCCCGCACTCGGCGAAGTGGCCGCATTTCTCCAAACGTTGCGATCGTCCCGTCCAGCCAGTGTGGTTGCATCACCACCACTACCACCATCGCGACCACCTGCCAGTTCGGGACAGAACGTTGGGCCCGACAAGGCCGCTGACGCGGCACTCGTGACGGACCGTTCGGTGACATTCACACTCTTCGGCCGAGAGCATCACTGCCTGACCGCTAAAGATGCGCTGGTCGAGATCATCGGCAAACTGGCCGCTCGTGATCCCGAGAAGTTGCCTGCGCTAGGTGTTTAGTCCCGGCATCTGGTGGATCGGGTCGATGATGAACCGGTCTGGCTCTGAAGTCCAGATTTTGGCGATGTATTCGTAGGGTGTGAGGCCGCTGAGGGTCTTGAGCCGACGGGCGAAGTTATAGGCGTCAATGAAGTCAGCTAGATGTGTTCGTAGCTGGTCGTGACTTTCATAGTGGAAGCGTTTGACGGTCGCTTCCTTGATGGTTCGGTTCATCCGCTCGACCTGACCATTGGTCCAAGGGTGGTTCGGTTTGGTCAGCCGGTGCTCGATGTCGTTCGCCTCGCAGATCATGTCGAAGCGCATCTGACGTGACCATACAGTGTTACGATTGCGCGGCTGGTCGGCGAACTGGATGCCGTTGTCGGTCAGGATTGTATGGATCCGGTAGGGCACGGTTTTCAACAGGTGTTCAAGGAACTCCCACGCCGTCCGCCTGTCAGCCTTGTCGACGAGCTGGGTAACCGCAAACTTGCTGGTTCGGTCGATGCCGACGAACAGGTAGAGCTTGCCCTCGGCAGTCTGCACCTCGGCGATATCGACGTGAAAGAAGCCGATCGGATAGCGCTTGAAGCGCTGGCGCTTCGGCCTGTCGCCTTCAACGTCTGGCAGGCGGGAAATGCCGTGCCGCTGCAGGCAGCGGTGCAGCGCTGACCGGCTCAGATGCGGGATCGACGGCTGCAAAGCGTAGAGGCAATCGTCCAGTGGCAGTAATGTGTGGCGACGAAATGCAACGATCGCTGCCTCTTCGGCTTCGGTCAGGGTCGTTGAGTGGGGGGCCTTCGGCCCGGTCTTCAGATCCTCGACCGTTACCCGCTTGCGCCACTTCGCCACCGTCTTCGGGTTGATCCCCAGCTCCCGGCTCAGCGCCGAGAGCGAAGCTTGCGATCGCTGTATTGCTGCTCTGACGGCGTGCGTGGTCGTGGCGCTCCCGTGACGTACCTGTCCCATACGGCTTCCTTCCATTCCAACGAAAGGATCGCACCATCAAACCGTGGGATCAAACACCTAGCAGCTTACGCCGTTGTAGCAGGCAGAAAAGCGCATAAATGATCCGGGCGGAGCTGCCCGAACGGCGAAGGCAATACCGGCCTTCATCAGTGACGCGCTCGCGATCGCTATGTTTCGACAACAGCCGGTTTCATCGGCATCGGGTCGATGCTCAGTTCCAAAATATATGGTCGAACCGCGGCAATGCGACTATCTGCGCTTCGGATGACAGACGACCAACAGCATTGGGCCAAGGCTCATGCTATCATTGATGAGCACGGGGAGAAGGCGTTTACATTCGTGTCGAAGCAACTGGTCAAGGCTGTGTGCGACGAAGACGACCGCGCAATGGACCACTGGCGGTCGATCTCAGACCGCATCTCGCGATTATTTCAGACGGCGCGACGATGACAGACTTTGTAAACGCCCCCCAGTCGTCAGAACGATCATAAAACCTAGCGGGCTGCATCACCTTCCCGCGAGTATCCATTTGCCATTCTCGCTATGGGTGCCACCGCCCTTGCGCCGCACGACCTGCGCCAATCAGCTGACGACGCCCAGTGGCCTGACGTTTTACAAATGCATCGCCAAAATTTGAACGTCAGAGCCGAATGGATTATCGTCGCCTCGATCCACTAGACGCAGGGGCCAGCGGTCCGAGCGAAACGGAGCGGCACTCCCCTTTAAGAGCCAATGTTTGACGACAATGGCCTGCCGCATGGATGCCGCAGGCCTGCCGATTCCATGACGAAAAGGAGCGCGCAGTATCAGGCTGCGAGGACCGCTTTCTCAATATCTGCGACAGAGTGACCAGTCAGGTCCTTCGAGATTTCACCAACGAGCTTGGCGCTCAACGTCTTATGATAATGCCTGCGCAGTTCGCCCAGCGTACGCGGTGCTGCAATGATCACGAGCTCGTCGATCGATCCGCCCATTAGCTCCTTGTTGAGCACGTCCGCTGCACCGGCGGCAAACGCGTCTTCGTTCTGCTGGCTGTCAGAAGGGTTGGCGGAGCTGCTTTGATGGCGGCCGCCGGAGCCCATGTTTTCGGTCGATACTTCGCCCGTCGGCTGCTCGGTCAGCTTCAATGATCCCGCATCACCGCTATTCTTAAACAGCTTCAGATGCTCTCCGTCGACAACGGCAACGAGCGCGCCCTTTTTCAATTCCACCATAATATTTTCCAATAAAGCTTCAGGGTGATTGTACCGGATCCCAACTCTCAGCCTCCCAAAACGGTTCATTCTGTCACGTCCCTTGATGTTTTCTTCGTCTTGTACGGAGTAAAATTGTGGTCGACGCTGGCGGTCGTCAGGTGCACTCGAGAGGTGCAAAGGCCGGTTTGCTTAGCAGCAATCACGAACGGGATGTTCTTTATGTTGGGATGCTGGAACGGCTTAAGAAGGTGAAATGTGGACGTTCGGGACCTCGGCGGCGACAAGAGAAAAAGCCCCCACCCGCCATCAATATACTAAGCATGAATGCTCAGGCTTGGCCCAACCTATTGGAGCCGCATGTGTGTTGGGCAGGACCGAGACTGCCACGCGCGCCTGGCCGGGGGCGATTTGTCGACAAGGCGGTGTCAGCGGATGAAGATGACCAGCGGTAAAAACCCCCGACGATCCGTAGTGACGCGACTCGCCGGGGGGTGCGTGACAAAGTGATACTCTGCGAAACGCACATCCGCCTATCTACTGGCTGCCGATTAACCCGAGTTGATGGCAGTTAGCAGCGCTGGTTCATCGAGATTGACGTGCTAAGCCGATCAAATGAACAACTCGCGACGCTGGACCCAGGCCGATATTACCGATTTGCGTGCACGGGTGCAGGCTGGTGAGGCGCGTGGAGCGATTGCTGCGGCGCTCGGACGCGATGAAGCCGATGTTACCTCAATGATCTATCGGCTGCGATTGCGCCGGGACGTGGCATATTGATCACCACAATGGGCTCAATAGCTAACCTGCCCGCACAGACGGCGACAACGACTCGGCGCGTTCAGTGATCACTCGGTTTCTGCCCTCATGCTTTGCCAGGTAGAGCATACGGTCGGCGGCTTCGATCGATTCTTCGACCGTTCTCCCGGCAAGTGAAACCGCGCCGATAGACATGGTGACAGCGCCGATCGGCTCGTCGGTTTCACGTAATTTGAATGCGCGCGTGGCAAGATTTTTACGGGCTCGGTCGAGCAGGCGTGTGGCAGAATTAAAATCGACGCGGTCGATCAAAATCAAAAATTCCTCTCCTCCCCATCGTCCCACCACATGGACGCCTGCTGAGTCTGCGAGCGATGCCGCTACACCCTTCAACACGCGGTCACCCACCGAGTGACCGAAGCGATCGTTGATCGATTTAAAATGATCGACATCGCACATCGCGAGTACTCCGATGTCTTCATGGTTTCTGGCGCCCAATTCCTGGAGAACGCCCTTGCGATTCAGCAAACCAGTGAGTGCGTCCCGCTGGGCATCATCGCGCACTGCCTCCATCTGTCCACGAAGATTTTCGATCTCCTGTGATGCCTCCGTTAGCTGTGCTTCGACGCCGCGTGTTCGGTGAACCATAGCTCTGACGATTTGCTCGATCGAATCATCGCCCCCCGCAAGTTCGAAGAGGCCAGTCGACAGGTCACGGCCGAACGCAGATGACTGCGCCGTGGCGTCAGCGGTAAGCTCTGCTAATCGAAGTGCGTTATGGCGAAGCGCCTCTTCAACAGGATTGGGCGAAAGCTCAGGCGTCAGCTCGCTGCTGTTATTGGCAAGCGTGATACGGTCCATATCAGCCTGAGTAACCTTCCGACCGTCCATGAGAATGCTATCGATTGCCATGGCGGCCAGGCTGCGCCGGTCTATCTTTACGCGCCAGGCTAAGGCGTAATTGTCCGGGGTGTGTTCCAGGTCTTGGGACGACAGGAATCGTAGCGCTTGATAGCCAGGCCCCAATAGCGGTTCGAGGACTGGTTCGGGTGTCGATGCTTTCGGACGATTGCGGGCAAACATAAAGGGTTACTCGTAGGGTGCTGCCCGTCGGCTACGGCGTAAACGTGAACGAAGGCTCTGTCAGACCAATGTGGCAGGACGCCGCGTGGGCTGATAACGGGTGGGAATGAGCCGAAAATCCCGTGCGCTTCCGCCAAGCCCGTTCCGTCGGTTCAACTCATCGCCCGAGGTTATCCGGCTGGTGGTGATGTTGTACGTTCGCTTCCCGCTGTCGCTGCGCAATGTCGAGGACCTGCTGTCCGAGCGCGGAATTGAAATTTGCCACGAGACGGTGCGGCTGTGGTGGAACAGGTTCGGCCCGATGTTCGCCGGCGACATCCGCCGCAAGCGGGTCTCGCGGATGCGCGGGTTCAGGCACTGGCGTTGGCACCTCGACGAGATGTACGTCAAGCTCAACGGCGAGATGGTCTACCTCTGGCGGGCGGTCGATCACGAGGGCGAGATTCTGGAGAGCTACATCACGAAGACCCGCGATAAAGCGGCTGCGCTTACGTTCATGAAGAAGGCGCTCAAACGCCATGGTGCGCCAGCGGCGATCACCACCGACGGCCTGCGCTCGTATCGCGCGGCGATGAGGGACCTCGGCAATACCGATAAGCAAGAGGTCGGACGCTGGGCCAACAACCGTGTCGAGAACAGCCATCTACCGTTCCGACGACGGGAACGGGCGATGCTCCGGTTCAGGCGAATGAAGACACTACAGAAATTCGCCTCGATCCACGCCAACGTTCACAACCACTTCAACCTCGAACGCCATCTCATCGACCGCCAGACCTACAAAGAAAGACGCTCCGCCGCGTTGGCCGAGTGGCGGATCCTCGCAAACTAGGCCGTTGCTCTCAAAGCTCGAACTGCATCGTGGAGAGAGCGGTTCGCATTGGACTGACAGCACCCGCGAGGTCCTTGGCGACGTCGCCGATCGGCGTGTCGGCCTTCGCCCCGGCCTTTGCGAGCTTCGCGTTGAGCGACGCCGGCTCCTTCGCGCGGCACTGGATGTTCTGCAGGCGAAGGTCGCGTTGCTCGGCGATCGCGGCATCGAGGATGTCCGCCACCGCCTCGGCGAAGTCGGCGTACAGCGCCATCCCACCGGTCTGATATTCGTCGAAGGTCATTCCGCGCTCTCGGCCCGCATCCAGATCGGCAAACCGAGGCATATCGAATGTCCGGTTCGCGCAATAGCTCGTCTAGAACCTGCCGTTCGGCAAACGGCCCAGTAGCTGTCAGTCTGCAATTGGCGGAACCGGTCGGTCGGCAATGCGCCCAAATTTGGCCGTTCAAACGTACATGCGCAGCGCCCGAAAGCAGACCTCGCGCCAATGGCGTTGCCACCCAAAACGGGGCATGCGATTGCCGACCGGTGGACGTTTCCGACCCGGCAAGGAGCGCAGCTCCCACTGGAGTTCGCGCATTCATGCGGTCGCTCGGACCAGGCCTTATTACAGGGGCCGCCGATGACGATCCCAGCGGGATCGGCACACATAGCCAGATCGGTGCACAATTCGGCTACGGATTGGCTTGGACTTTTGTTCTCAGCTTTCCGCTGATGGTTGCGATCCAGCAGATCGCTGCGGAAATTGGACGTGTCACTGGCGCGGGTATCGCGCGCAATTTGAAGCGTCACTATCCTCGACCGATCCTGTGGTTCATGGTTTCGCTGCTGCTGATTGCCAACATCGTAAATCTGGGCGCCGATCTCAGCGCGATGGGCGCCGCGCTCACGTTGCTGACCGGCGGCAATGGCGCGCTTTTCACGCTGCTGTTTGGGATCGTCTGCGTCGCGCTCGAAGTCGGGCTAAGTTATTCGCGCTATTCCGCCATCCTCAAGTGGACGACGCTGTCGTTGTTCACTTACGTCGCTGTTGTCGCCGTCGCACACGTGCCATGGGCACACGCTCTGCGCTCGCTGGTGGTGCCCGAAATCCAGCTGAATGCCGTCTATGCGACCGCGCTGGTGGCGATCCTTGGGACCACGATCAGCCCGTATCTGTTTTTTTGGCAGGCAGGGCAGGAGATTGAGGAACAGCACCGGCATCATGCCAAGCCGCTGTGCGTAACACCGAGCAGCTCCGGGCCGGAACTTAAGCGCATCCGTCTCGATACGCTGACGGGAATGGCCTTCAGCACGGTCATCTCACTGGCGATCGTATTTGCAACAGCTGCAACGCTCCACGCCAATGGGGTGCGCGACATCACCACATCGTCGCAGGCCGCCGAAGCTCTTCGCCCTATCGCAGGGCAGTTCGCATTCGCCATGTTTGGGCTTGGCATCATCGGAACTGGCCTTCTCGCTGTACCGGTGTTGGCAGGATCGGCGGCTTATGCCGTCACCGAAATGGCCGGCATGACAGGGAGTCTCAATGCCAAGCCGCTCTCGGCTCGGCTGTTCTATGGCACGATTGCGGTGACAACATTGGCAGGGGCATCGTTGAACGGTGTTGGTATCGACCCGGCGCGGGCATTGTACTGGGCAGCGGTGGTGAATGGCGCACTTGCTGGCCCTTTAATGATCGTCATGATGCTGATTGTGCACAATCCGCTTGCGATGGGGCGACTCACCGTGTCGCGCTGGCAGCTCGGCTTTGGATGGGCAGCAACCGCAGTGATGATGGTGGCAACGGCAATCTTCCTCACTTTCCTAATTTCGGGATCAGCATGAACATTGGCCAAGGTTACTCATAGACCGCTTCGTGCCCAATCCCTGCCATTCAGCGGTCCGACGGGTACTGTCAAACTAACCTGAGTCTGGTTAGTCTTGGTCAAATAGCGTTTGATGGCTCGTGAGAAGGGCAAGGGCGACGGCCGAACTAAACAAGGACGAAACGAGCAATTGGATGACCAGATCGCACGGCTAACCAAATAGGCAAATGGCTGCCCCGTTGCATTGACAGCGCCTCCTACAACCTCAATCAATCGACGCGCGCGAGCAGCTCGGCCAGCATGGGCCGAAGCCGCACTATCTCTTCGCGATGCGTCTCCGATAGCTGCCGCAGGATCGTTTGAGCGTTTTGAGTCAATTCGAGCAGAGCCTGCCGACCATCGTCGGGGGAGGCTCTACGTGTGACCAAGCCAAGAGTTTCCAGACGATCAACTAGCCCGGTCGCACTGTGCGGCTTCAGATTGAGACGTTCGGCAACATAGCCGACGCTTACGTTCGCGTGCGCGGCTGCCCGGATGGCGAGCAGCGCTTGGTGTTGCTGGGGCGTCAGACCACAGCTTGCGGCACCGCGTTCACTGAACGCGAGAAACTGGCGGAGCACGTAGCGGAACTCCGCGAGCGCGGCATAATCGGCGTCTGTCAGTTCATGCCCGTCGATCATCATTCGCTTCCTAGTGTTGAACTATATCGTATCGCGATATAGAGGCTCCCGATCTTAATCGGCGAGTGTGCATGACGCCTTCCAGCATAAATATCCCGAAACCAAGACGGCTTGCCGATCATAGCGCCGACTGGCGCATGATCATGCTCGCCGGTGCGGCGATAGTCGTCGGCACGGGGGCAGCGTTCGGTGCCTGGCTTCTGCTCAAGCTTATCGCGCTTGCCACCAACCTATTCTGGTTTGGCCGGGTGTCCGCAGCGCCCGCTGAAATCGTGGACGCGCATGTCGGCCTTGCGGTGGTCGCGATACCGGTCATCGGTAGTTTGCTGATCGGCCTGATGGCGCGCTTCGGCTCGGAAAAGATCAAGGGGCACGGCATCCCCGAGGCCATTGAGGCCATTCTTTACGGCGAAAGCCGCCTGTCGCTCAAGGTCGCGATCCTTAAACCGCTGTCCTCGGCGATCTCGATCGGAAGCGGGGGTCCGTTCGGCGCCGAAGGTCCGATCATCATGACCGGTGGTGCGATCGGATCACTGTTCGCCCAATGCCTTCACCTGAGCGCGGCCGAGCGCAAGACCCTGCTGGTTGCGGGTGCCGCGGCGGGGATGACCGGCATCTTTGGCACGCCGATCGCCGCCATCCTGCTGGCAATCGAGGTCCTGCTGTTCGAGTGGAAACCCCGCAGCTTCGTGCCCGTGGTCGTGGGGACATTGGTGGCTTTTGCGTGGAGGCCCATGCTGCTGGGCGCCGGACCTCTGTTTCCGTTCGCCGCAGCGCCTGTGCAGGCGTGGTGGCCAACTGGAGGCTTGGCCCTCGGCATGGGTGTTCTGGTCGGGCTCGAGGCGGCGCTGCTGTCAGGACTGCTCTACCGCGTCGAGGACGCGTTCCACCGGCTGCCTGTGCATTGGATGTGGTGGCCGGCGCTGGGTGGCATCGTCGTCGGGATCGGGGGCCTGATCGATGCCCGCGTCCTTGGCGCGGGCTATACGAACATTCAGGCGCTGCTGGACGGATCGTTGGCGGTGCGGGTCATGCTCGCGCTGCTGGTCGTGAAGGCGATCGTGTGGCTGGTCGCGCTGGGTTCGGGAACATCGGGCGGCGTGCTCGCGCCATTGCTGATCCTGGGCGGTGCCCTGGGTGCCCTGCTCGGGCAATTTCTGCCCGGATCTGCAGGGTTCTGGGCGATGGTCGGCATGGCCGGCATGATGAGCGGTGCCATGCGCGCGCCGCTGACTGGCGCGCTGTTCGCGGTCGAGCTGACCGGCCATTTCGATGCCTTGCCGGCGACGATAGCCGCTGCGACCGGGGCCTATGCGATCAGCGTCCTGGTCATGCGTCGGTCGATCCTCACCGAGAAAATTGCCCGGCGCGGCCGCCACATACTCCAGGAGTATACAGTCGATCCGTACGAATTCCTGCAAGCTGAGCAAGTGATGACACCGGAGCCTGCCGTGCTGTCGGGCACCATGTCCATCAAGAATGCCGTCGCCTATTTTAGAGACGGCGCGACGCACCGAACGTATCCGGTAGTGGACGATGGTGGACGACTGGTCGCGATGGTGTCGAGATCCGATGCCCTACGCTGGCAGGTAGAGGGTGAGCTAGCCGAAACTTCGCTGGCCGAGGCGCTGTCCGACTCCTCGCAGCCGATCGCGTACCTCCACTCGCCGATCGGTGAAGTCGCTGATCTGATGGTCGAGAGCGGGGTCGGGCGTATTCCCATTGTCGAGACGGGCACCGATCGGGTTCTCGGCATCCTCTCGCGACATGACCTGCTTAAAGTCCGGAGTGCCCGCAAGCGCGCAGAGGTTGACCGAACCTAGCAGGCAATCGCGAGGGGGATTGCCGATGTATGTCAGACCAGTCGGAGCAGGTGATCTGAAAATATGAAGCTGTCGTTTCCTTTTGTGCCTATCCTCGCCGGTGCGACCCTGCGTGACCGGCTTCTTGCGTGCGTCGGCGCGTTGATCGGCGTTGCGCTGACGAGCTTCGTGAGCGCGACTGCCCTGCACGGATGGGCACCGCTCCCGTTGCTCGTGGCGCCGATCGGCGCGTCTGCGGTGCTGGTCTTCGCCATTCCGGCGAGCCCATTGGCACAACCTTGGTCGGTGGTGGGCGGTAACGTCGTTTCGGCGCTGGTGGGCGTGACTGCGGCCCACTTCGTGCCCATACCGTATCTGGCGGTCGGGGTTGCCGTGGGCGGGGCGATCCTCGCTATGTCACTGCTCCGCTGCCTGCATCCGCCCGGTGGCGCTGCCGCCCTGACGGCCGTAATCGGTGGGCCTGCAATACTAGGAGCTGGTTACGCTTTCCCGTTCGTGCCGGTCGGGATCAATTCGCTTATCTTGATCCTGACGGGCTTCGCTTTCCACAGGGTCTCGGTCCATTCCTATCCGCACCGTCCGATCCCGATCGTCGGCCACGAGCTTACCGCATCCGACCTAGGCGTTCCCCACCCGCTAGACATCGATCTTGCGCTCGCGGATCTCGGCGAGACCTTCGATATAAGCCGGGAAGATCTCGACCTGCTGTTTCGACGGGTTGAGTTCCACGCGGCAAGGCGGGTGGCAGGACCGATGCCGGTACGAGGTCCCATGAATTGAGTCGGCATCCTCGGGACACATGGCCCATGTCAGTGCCAACGAGATCAGGGCGATGTTGGTCTAAGGAATGTTGGACGCAGCACGTAAAAAGCTCGTGACGGTCGCTGACGATGCCAAGCTGATCGAGGCCGCTAAGCTCCTGTCTTCCGGGATCGACCTCGTAATCGTGTGCGACCTTCAAAGCGTCCTGCAAAGCGTCGTCACCAAAATCGATGTCGTCAGGCAGATAAGAATTCGCCAACCGGCTTTTCCAAGGTAGTGCACCAACTTCGTTATATGATTATGCAAGATAGCGGGGGCAAGTGACATTTCTGAAATCAAGCACAAGCGCCCTTGTAGATTATAATCATTGTAGAGCGTTGGCTTCGACCATGGCGCCATACGTGAAATCGTCGGCTTGAAGTGTTCGACTACCGTGCCACACAGCTTACGCCCGCCCACATGTCCGAGATCTTTGACGTCGCATTTGGTCCATCCAGCAATCCGAAGAAACCGCCCGCGCTGAATTCGTTGCCAAGGGTGGTCTTGCGAACCTCGACATTGCCATAAGTCCCATCGAGGGCCTCACGTGTCGAGCCGGGGCCGATGCTGCCTGCAGTCGAGATGGCGCCTGCGGCTCGTCCATCGAGGCCCCAGCCAACGAAGCGGTTGCGTTGAAAGACGAGGCTAAGCCCATCCGGCCAGCTGGCGTATTGGACGGGACCGGCTCCACAATCCTCGTTGGTGCCCATGTCGGCAGGACCGCGCACGCGCTCCAGCGCTTCAAGTGCCTCAGACTGCGGTTGCCCGAAGGGAATCGGCGTGGCGACAGTTGTGACCGGATTGTAGAAACGGATTCCTTCACTCTCCACGGCCAGAACTGCTGTCTTGGTTGTTGCAGGGACCTGTGCGGCATTTAGACCCGTAGCGTTCGCGGCTGGAGCAGGGGGCTCAACCGGATCGGGCGTCGCTTCCAAGGCGAGTGACGTCTGCGGGGTCTCTTCGACCCGGGGTTCAGCCTTGCACCCGCTGACGACGATAAGGACCGCCGTGACGAGCGCTAGATTCCTGATGAGCACCACTTCGCATTTCCGATCAATGATTTGAAATATGACCCCTGGGGAGCGGTCGGGCATCTTCGTCTCTGTGAATTTTATTCAGTTTGAGGGGCAGCGGCGATAACGAACGATGCGATGCAGCGCGCCATCATCAAATTGCTGCTCGATCAGCGTCTGGCCGTTGTCCTGCGCCTCGAATAGAAACTCGCTTTGGGTCGGCGTATCGGCATAGGTGGTATCAAAGGTTGCCTTGAGATGGCTGGAACCGCGCTCATGCATCCGAATGAGGCGTCCTCCAGCCTCAAACCGGCTGAACGCGTCCGACCTTATAATCAAGATCAACCCCATATATCCATTTGCCGGGTCAACGCATTCCGCGGGGGTGACGCTCGCTTCCGAAGAGCGACGCTATTTGCCTCGCACTTCCGCAGGCACGGTCAGGGAGAGCGGCGCGGAGTCTTGTGCGACCGCGGCATTCGAGGAAGTGGCCGGAGAAGAATCGAGGCCAGGCGTCCATCGACGGCAACTGGCGAAACCAAAAAGGCCAAACAGGATCGACGAAACCCGAATTGAACCGTAGAACGCTGTCAAAAAAGGGTGTTGCGTAAATGACCGGCATTCACGACCCTAAACTCGTCATCTTGTCGATCATGATTGCGATCATCGCCTCGTTTACAGCTCTAAGCCTCGCGGGTCGCGTTCGGGTATCGAGCGACCGTGGCCGTCGCATCTGGCTTACGGCCGCTGCGACCGCGCTCGGGGGGGGCATCTGGTCGATGCATTTCGTGGCGATGCTTGCCTTTAGTATCCCCAGGATGCGGATGAGCTACGACCTCGCGCCGACGTTGGCATCACTGGCGCTGGCAGTGGGATTTACTGGCGCAGGCCTCGTGGCAATGGATTGGCGCACAGTGTCATGGCGAAGGATTCTTGCCGCAGGGTTTCTGATCGGCACCGGCGTCGCATCGATGCACTATCTCGGAATGTCCGCCATGCGGATGTCGGCTACGCTAACCTATAATCCCGCTTGGGTCGTTATATCGATCATGGTTGCGCTGGTCGCCGCAACAGCGTCGGTATGGCTCGCATCACGAGATCATCAATTGCCTCACCGGTTCGCGGCAGCGATCCTGATGGGGGGGGCAATTTCCGGCATGCACTATTCCGGCATGCACGCTGCAATCTTCACCAAGTCCGATGTCCTTCATCGAACCGAAGGCCTCGCCAATCTGGGGCAAACATATCTTGCCGCCTCAATCAGCCTGGTGACGCTGCTGATCCTGCTGTTAGCGATGGGAGCGATGCAGCTTGAGCGGCTGTTTCAGAACGCGGCGCAACGTGAGGCGCGCCTGCGTTTACTCGGAGAGTTGAACGATCACCTGTTCGCATCCGAAGACGCCTGGCACGCAATGAACGCCGCAGCCAGACTGCTCGGATGCAGGCTGGGAGCGTCGCGTTGCGCCTACGCTGATGTCGACCACGACGGGGACCGTTTTTGGATACGCAACGATTATTCTGCACCGGGGCAGGATAGTTCTGTGGGCGAATACAGCCTCGCTCTGTTTGGCAGTCGCGCGTCAGCCGATCTGCGCTCCGGAGAGACGCTGGTGATACGGGATGTCACTGGTGAGCTGGCCTCGGGCGAAGGACGCGAGATGTTTCAGGCGACCGCGATCGACGCGATTATCTGTTGCCCATTGATCAAGGACGGCCACTTGGCAGCAATGATGGCGGTGCACCAAGATCATCCGCGTGATTGGACGCCGGATGAGATAACGCTCGTCAAGGAAGTCGTCGAACGTTGCTGGGCGCATGTCCGTCGGATCGGCGCCGAGAGCAGGTTGCGCGAAAGCGAGGAACGGCTCCGCCTCGCTGTCGACAACGCCGACGTTGGCTTTTGGGACGTCGATGTCGTTCATAATGCGCTGATCTGGTCTCCTTGCACCAGGGCAATGTTTGGGATTTCCGCTGATATCCCCGTCACCATGCAGGACTTCTTCGACGGTTTGCATACGGCAGATCGCGAACGAACTGCTGCCGCCTATGCGGCCGCCGTGGATCCAGACAAGCGCGCGCTCTACGACGTGGAATATCGCACCGTAGGCAAGGAGGACGGCATCATTCGCTGGGTCGCCGCTAAGGGACGCGGGGTATTCGATGCGTCGGGAACCTGCCTAAGAATTGCCGGTACGGCTGTGAACGTCACGGCCCGCAAGCTCGCGGAAGAAGCGCTGCGCGAGCTGAACCTCACGCTGGAAACACGTATCCTTGACGCGATCCGGGAACGCGAGGAAGCGCAGGAGGCGCTTCGCCATAGCCAGAAAATGGAGGCGATGGGACAGCTCACTGGAGGGGTAGCCCACGATTTCAACAATCTGCTTACCCCGATCGTCGGCAGCCTCGACCTGCTACAGCGCAAGGGGGTTGGCGGCGAACGCGAACAGCGGCTGATCAGTGCAGCGATCCAGTCCGCAGACCGCGCAAAAACCCTCGTCCAGCGTCTGCTTGCCTTTGCGCGGCGGCAGCCTCTGCAACCCGTCGCGGTCGATGTGGGCAAGCTGGTGACCGGCATGAGCAGCCTCGTGTCCAGCACTACGGGACCCACCATCGAGGTTGTGGTCAAAATACCCAAGGACCTGCCCTTCGCAAGAGCCGACCCCAACCAACTCGAAATGGCGATCCTTAATCTGGCGGTCAACGCTCGGGACGCCATGCCAGATGGGGGCGTTCTCTCCATTTCCGCGAGCGCCGAGCAAATTGGCCCGGGAGACCGGTCCGGCTTGAAAAGCGCCAAGTATGTACGCTTGTCCGTCGCTGACACTGGCGCCGGTATGGACGAAGCTACGCTCGCCAGAGCGATCGAGCCATTTTATTCGACGAAAGGTATCGGGAAAGGAACAGGCCTAGGTCTTTCGATGGTCCATGGTCTCGCTTCGCAGCTGGGCGGTGCCCTCGACATACGCAGTCGACCGAAACACGGCACGACCGTCGAGCTGTTGCTGCCGGAAAGTGCTGTAATCCCAGCGTCTGAGATTGGATCTGAAAGAATGGTCGCGCACGTAGGGTGCGGAACCGCCTTGGTAGTCGATGACGAGCAACTCGTCCGCATGAGCACTTCGGAAATGCTGATCGATCTAGGCTATAGCGTAGTCGAGGCTTCCTGCGGTGAGGAAGCCATGCGTCTGATCGGGGCAGGTATGAAGTTCGACGTGCTGGTGACGGACCACCTTATGCCCGGCATGAGCGGAACTGATCTGGCTACTGCGGTTCGCTCGCTCAAGCCGGACGCGCGGGTGCTGGTGGTTTCGGGCTATGCAAAAAGCGAAGAGATCGATCCTGCGCTGCCGCGGCTCGCGAAGCCCTTTCGGAAGGACGAATTGGCGCAAAGCCTGTCACAGATTGTCCGATGAAGCTGTGTACGGCGATACTGTAAGATTTGGGCATGATTGGCTGGCAATCGCCCGTCCTCGACCGAGATGCAGCGCTCAAGAAGGTACTGTCAAACTAACCAGAATCTGGTTAGTTTTGGCCAAATAGCGTTTCATGGACCGTGGAAAGAGCAAGAACGCCGGGCGAACTAAACAAGAACGAAACGAGCAATTGGATGGCCAGATCGCACGGCTAACCATATAGGCAAATGGCTGCCCGGTTGCTTTGACAGTGCCATCCTGCGCTACCGCGGCTGGCGAAGCCCTTTCGGAAGGACGAATTGGCGCGAAGCCTGTCACAGATTGCCCTATGAAGCTGTATACGGCGATGCTGTAAGATTTAGCGGCATGATTGGCTGGCCTTCGCCCGTTCTAGACCCAGATGCAGCGCTCAAGAAGGCTCGTTCAGGCAATGTGGCAGGGCGCCGCGTAGGCTGATAGCGGGCGAGAGTAATGTCAAATCAAATGCACCGCTCGTTCGGTGAGGGTAGTTAGGGCAACTGACAATGCGTTCGTGGTATTGTTACAATATCCGGTCCATGTCAGCGACCTGTAGCCCGCCGCCGACCGCAACTTAAACCGATGAACTTGATCAGACAGGCAGATAACGAGGCGAATGACCGGTTCTGGTTTTATTGGATTAGCAATGGAGATTACCTTGGGTCTACTTCGCGCGGCCGGTCGTCCAAACCCTGCCAGTCGGCGACTGGCCTAGTTCCGTCAGCAAGGCATTGGCTGAATGTACGACCAGGCGTTCTCAGACCAATGCGGCAGCGGTCGCCGGGCGATGATATCCGGCTCTCATGCCCTGTTAATCGAAAGCGCGTCCGCCACGATGCTGCGTAATTGGGGGAGATAATGCTCCACTGCTGCTAACAGATTTCCAACGTTCGCGGGCCAGCGAGCGGCAAGATGTGCTGCAGGGAATGCGGATTGATCAACGTGATTTCGCCTCCGACATCCTATTCGATCGACTCGACGAGACAGGCATACAGGAACTCGAGAAGCTGCTCCTCGCTCGACGTCTCGTTCATGATTGCGGTCTTCCCGTTCGACGAGGATGTAACGGCACGGCGGGAGTTGGCATGATGGACCCGCCAGCGGCGACCGAACCTGCCTAATTGACTATCGTCGCTTTCATGGCATCCTTCGAAGCCGCGACATTAAGTCATCGATGTGGGGGGAGCTTATGGACGACAACGATCGCAAGTCTGATAGGCGCCGATCGGAAGATTCGCCATATGAAGGACTCGAACGACGAGAAGGCAATCGCCGAAGCACGTACCGCGTTCCAGCTGCGCAGCCAACGCCTGGAAGCCTTTCCGACATTGATCTGGTCCGCGCCTATCAGCGATCGAACGGTCGGGGTAGTAGCATTAGCGAACAGCTGCTAGCCGAGATTGAGCGAAGGGGCCTCGATCTCTGATACGCATCGTTAGGGCGAGGCTGTCCACCAGCGGCTGAACTGATAGCGCGAGCCGGACGCGCATGCCCTCGTTAGCAGTAACTCACTATCTCTAGTTGATCACTGGCACTTATGGGGCATAGTTTGAGGCATGGACGAACCAATTGACAGCTATCTTCCGCGGTGGAAAGATAGTGAGTTGCTCGCCGCTTATCAGCGCAGGTCTGGCGAACCGGGCGACGAGGAGGCTGGGCGGATACTGGCAGAGATCGAACGGCGCAATTTGGATATCTGACGTTAGACGAACTGGCAGCGTTTGAACGCATGGAGATCGGCGCTACTCAGACTGACGGCGAAGGACGGGCGCTCGACCTGGACGAGCACCATGCCTTGATCGAGATTCTCCATCGCAAGCGAATGGTCCAGTAATGGAACAACCGCTGGCAGCTAACGCCAGAGGGTATCCGGCATCATCCAGAATTTACACATGTCTAAATTATCTGACGAACGCCGCCCTTTCAACGAACCGACAGTGCGCCGACAGTTCGCTGCTATGACACCCCGTGCCATGCATGAATTAGTAATCATCTACGGATCATGGGAGGCGCAAGTCTTGACCGTGCCCGAGGTGTTCCGCGATCGAGCGTTCCGTTTGCTGACAGGTAATCTATCCGTTGCACCGTGGATGTGCGACGTCTCAGCTGGTGCACATGGAGTAGCTTTCCTCATCTGGCTTTGTTACACAAATGACGCTGTGGCCATGGCGGTTGCCGCGGCGAGTCGCGTGGCGATGGTGGCGGCTAGCCGTAGGGGTAGCATGGGTATGCCGTCACCTAGTCGCGGGACAATACGCCCCCTACTAGCCGATCGTTCCTGCTATGTTCTGTATACTGAATGGGCCGCGCCTCCGTCAGAACGCTAACCCAGTGCCAAAGGCACGGGACGGTATTGCACATCACCTGCCGCGCCTGCGGCCAGGTAAGTTACGCCGCGCCAGACCGGCGAATCAATATCAAGCTGGCCAGTGCAGGTTTGATCCTTGGCGCTGCCGTTATCGAGAGTATCGAACCGCTGATGCGATGCCGCTGCGGCGCAGGCCGAAAAGGACGCGCGCATAAGGACGCGCGGGTGAAGCCGCTATGGCCGCATGAGGTGCTAGTCATTCCAGGGGCATTCCGATGATCCAGTGGCTCAACGTAGACGATCGCGAGCGTGGTGTTGCCCCCTAAAGGCCTGACGGAGCCTCGCAGCTTTTTGCGATGAACTCGCGGGATGATCAAAATTGCAAAGTGAACCGCGCCGGATCTGCCGGAGGCTCCAACTCCTGAGAAGGTGGAGCCATGACGAGCAAGACAACGAACAAGTTTGCGCCAGAAGTCCGCGAGCGAGCGGTGAGGATGTTTTTCAATCACGAGCGGGATCACCCGTCCAGATGGGCGACCGTGGTGTCGATCGCGGAGAAGATCGGCTGCGTTCCGCGGACGCTGCATGAGTGGGTGAAGAAGGCGGAGGTCAACAGCGGCAAGCGCTCCGGTGTGCTGACCAAAGTTGCCGACAAGGTGAAGGCGCTGGAACGCGAGGTCCGTGAGTTGCGGCAAGCCAACCAGATGCTGCGCAAGGCGTCAGCATATTTTGCTCAGGCGGAGCTCGACCGCCCGTTCCGGCGATGATCGCGTTCATTGACGATTACCGCGATGCCTACGCGCCAGCGCCGAACATGCTGTGGGTGTCTGACTTCATACGCAGCCTATTTCCTCGCCACTCGGCAGGGAAGGGCGCGACGAAAAGTAAGAGGCGTGCCATCATCCGGAGTGAGTGCACAAACTCGATCTTGACGTGAGCTGCGTCATAATCTGCGCCATAGTTACTCGATCTTAAAGATTAAATCCTAGCAATACCCTGAAGTTAGGACGCTTCCGTGCAACGGCTTGCGGACTTTGAACGGGGACGATTTTTGAGCCGACCGCAACAACCTGGGTTCTTCGCTCGCCTTGGCCGCGACGTAACAGGCAACACCTTAGCTATTATGGCCGCCGCCATGATCCCGTTGATCGCGATGATTGGTTCGGGGGTTGATATGACGCGCGCTTATGTCGCGCAGAACCGGTTCCGTCAGGCCTGTGACGCCGGGTCGCTCGCGGGGCGTCGCGTCCTGACGGGATTAACACTCACCACTGAAGTAAGTGACGAGGCAACAAAATACTTCCGTTTTAATTATCCGGTTGGGCTGTTCGAGAGCGCCCCATATGAATTGACAATGACTGTTCCGACAGCCGGAACGCTAAGCATCACAAGCCAGACGACTATTCCAACAACGGTTATGAAGTTATTTGGGTATAAGACGCTGGGAATAAAGGCATCCTGCTCTGCCACGCAGGATTTTGTCAATACTGACATTATGATGGTGTTCGATCTTTCCGGATCTATGAACTGTGCACCGGGAACCGGGGGAGGTTGCGGCAACAGCGAACAGTCCGGATCAAAAATTGCCGCTCTACGTAGCGCCGCTGTCAGTCTATATGATACACTAGATTCCGCACAAACACAGTTGCACGATAATGGTCTGCGCCTTCGGTACGGGTTCGTTAATTACAATAGCTCGATCAACGTCGGTCGACTTCTCTACGCTAAAAACAGCGACTGGTTTGTCCAGTCGGCTGTATACCAATCGCGAACGCCGGATTGGGTGGATGCAAGGCAGTTTTTCAATGGGAAGAGTGCTTGCGAGAAGGCCTACACCTATGACGCGCAAGCCAGCCAGGTGAATCCCAATTATACCGGGGTGATGGGAGGATGGTGGCAAAATGGAAACAACTGCCAAGTCATAGTGCAGAGCAAGACACACCCCGATGGGTATAGCTATGGTCCGCGCATTCTCGACGTGAGGTCATATCTGGCGAGCAATCTCGCAGCGACTGGAGCGACGAATCCAGTTGAGATTTGGCCGATCACGGGCACGAACGAGCCGCCCGATGACCTTCCCTATATTAAGACGTCTACCTGGAACGGCTGCATCGAGGAACGACAGACAAACGCCTCCTCGATCGACGGGGGAGCATCCACCAGCGCACCATCCGATGCGTATGATCTCGACGTCGATCTGATACCTTGGAATGATGCAACCAGATGGAAGCCGATGTGGGGCGATATCGAATGGTTTCCTCCGGGGAGCATCGCGCCATCCGCGCGTCAGCCTGACGCCCCCTGTCCGACCGAAGCGCGACGCCTTGCCAGTTATTACGGGGGCCGCGGCGACTTCGTAAATTACGTGAATGGTCTTAAAGCTGGCGGTGGAACGTATCATGACCTCGGAATGATTTGGGGTGCGCGATTTCTCTCGCCGACGGGCATTTTTAAATCTTCCACACCTGAAACAAACGACGTGAACGATCCCGATAACCCAGCAAAGATCCGCGGTTTCTCGGTCAAGAAATACATGATTTTCATGACTGATGGTGAAATGGCGCCGACTACAACAGCCTATTCCGCCTATGGGGTCGAAAAGCTGGATGGACTCGTAATGGGATCGCCTGGAAGCAATAACAACGGTGCGTTGACCCAGCGGCACCTCCAGCGTTTTCGGATGGCCTGCAACGCTGCAAAATCAAAAGGCATCGACGTTTGGGTTATCGCGTTTGCGACGTCTCTGACAAAAGATATGCAAGATTGCGCATCCAAGCCATCTCAAGCGGCGGGACTTTCTTCCAACAACGCGCTGATCGAGAAATTCAAGGAAATTGGATCGAAAATCGGGTCATTGAGACTCAGCCAGTGACTAAAAAACTGATCGGCGACCGTCGGGGTGCTACGGTGCTAGAATTCGCATTGGTGATCCCCGTCGTCTGTACCTTATTAGCCGGGGGCTTTGAGCTCGGTTATCGCGTGTATCTCAACGCGGTAGTTCAGGGCGCGCTGCTGGAAGCGTCTCGCCGCGCCTCCATCGGCGATGCAAGTGAGTCACAAATCGAGAACATCGTGAAATATAGGGTCGGTATCCTCTCCAATGCCTCGAACGTAAAATCCGTAAAAAAAGAAAACTTTTATAACTTCTCGAACGTCGGAAAGCCTGAAAAGCTAAAATTCGATAAAAACAGCAATGGTGTATATGACTCCGCGGACGATTGTTACGAGGATGCCAACAACAACAATCAGTACGATTCCGTATCAAACAACGGACTTGGAACGGCGGACGACATCGTGAGATACACCGTTATCGTCGAATATCCCAATATCATGCCGGTACGCCGACTATTTGGATGGGGCGCTAAGCAGACTATAATGGCATCTACTGTCTTACGAAACCAGCCGTTTACGTCGCGCATGATGCCGACCGTGCGGTGCCCATAATGGTCGGGCGGTACATAGCTAATTTGTTGCGGTCAGACACGCGAGGGGTGGCGCTTATCGAATTCGCGTCAACCTTACCAGTTGTGCTCATCCTGCTGCTCTACGGGTTCGAAGTTGCGAACTACGGGCTTGCGGTACTGCGAGTGCATCAGATCGCTGCTACGACAGCCGACAATGCTGCACGTGTCCGTGATTCGATCAGTGAGGAAGACGTAAACGAGGTGTTGATTGGAGGAAAGACCGTCGGCGAACGGATGGACTTTGCGTCGCGCGGTCGGATAATTCTTAGCGATGTGCTGTCGAATGGCTTGACCGGGGCAAATGCAGGACAGAAGATTCTCTGGCAGCGATGTGGTGGCGCCCTGAACATCGCCGAGTCACAGCCGCGCTACGGTAACGAAGGGAAGGGAGCCGCAGATAGCAGCCTCCAAACGATGGGGAAGGCAGGCCGTCAAATTGCTCCCTCTCCCTCATCGGCTATGATTTTCGCTGAAGTAACCTATCGTTACAAGCCTATCGTGTCTGCCACCATATTTGGCACGCCAATCTTGCGTTCCGAGGCCTCGTTGATCGTACGGGAACGTCCGTCCGAAGTTATGACCTCATCACCATCGTCAGTGAAAAGTGATTGCTCGATCTATCAAATGTAGGGCGTGAAGCGGCTCTGTCAAACCAACGTGGCAGCGGTCGCCGGGCGATGATATCTGGCTGGGCACTGTCAGACCAAATGCACCGATCGTTAGGGGAGGGCGGCTAAGGCGGGCCGATGCCCCGCCCGCGCAAACCAGCTAGTCCGTTCCGCTACTTCAATTCGTCGCCCGAGGTCATCCGGCTGGTGGTGATGATGTACGTCCGCTTCCCGCTATCGCTGCGTAACGTCGAAGACCTGTTGTTCGAGCGCGGGATCGACATCTGCCATGAGACGGTAAGGCTGTGGTGGAACAGGTTCGGTCCGATGTTCGCAGGCGACATCCGCCGCCAGCGGGTGAGTGCGATGCGCGGGTTCCGGCAGTGGCGGTGGCATCTCGACGAGATGTACGTGAAGCTGAACGGCGAGATGGTCTACCTCTGGCGTGCGGTCGATCATGAGGGCGAGATCCTCGAAAGCTACATCACGAGGACCCGCGATAAGGATGCAGCGCTCGCCTTCATGAAGAAGGCACTGAAGCGCCACGGCTCGCCAGCGGCAATCACCACCGACGGGCTGCGCTCGTATCGCGCTGCGATGAGGGAACTCGGCAACGAGGAGAAGCAGGAGGTCGGACGCTGGGCTAACAACCGGGTGGAGAACAGCCATCTGCCATTCCGAAGACGAGAGCGGGCGATGCTCCGATTCAGGCGAATGAAGACGCTACAGAAATTCGCGTCGGTGCACGCCAATGTCCACAATCACTTCAATCTCGAACGCCATCTCATCGACCGCCAGACCTACAAGGAAAGACGCTCAGCCGCGCTGGCCGAGTGGCGGAACCTCGCAAGTTAGGCCGCAGCGCTCAAAGCCAGGGCTGCATCGTGGAGAGACCGGTTCGCATTGGACTGACAGCACCCACCTGCCGCTTGCATCCAGCTTACCCTCAAGACAGCAAAGGCTGTCGGCTTCCCCATCGATCGCCTGATCTTCGAGTTTACCGAGGGCGAGGAGATGGTCGACACAGCGCGTGTTGCCAACATCATCGATACCTACAGGCGGATGGGGTTTACCACCGCGCTCGACGATTTTGGCGCAGGGCACGCAGGTCTCAATCTTCTGGCAAGGTTTCAAACTGACGTGATCAAGCTCGACATGGAGCTGATCCGCGGGATCGACACCAGCATGCCAAGACGGATGATCGTCGAAGGCCTGGTCAGGATGTTCGAGCGCATGGACATCATGGTCGTGGCCGAAGGGGTCGAAACTCTGGGAGAGTATGAGACGCTGCGAAATATGGGTATCCGCTACATCCAAGGTTATCTTTTGGCTCGTCCCGGTTTCAAAGTGCTGCCGATCTATGATGTGCCCCAGTCCGTGGGCACGAGGCAAATCGCGTAGACAACGCGCGCTGCCAATGCCTACGAAGCTCGTGTCCAGCGATAAATCCGCTCAATTGGGGGCTGCGTTCGACAGCCCGAACAGGGTTATATGCCACCCCGAGCTGAACGACGCGAGCGAACACGACAGTTGCGTTTACTGATCAGGGCTGTCCGCTACCGCCGGCGGCACCATATATTTGCCCGTTAGCGTAGCTGGCATCGGATGCGGCGAGTTGAACGTAGATCGATGCTAGTTCGGCTGGCTGGCCGGGGCGTCCCAGTGGTGTACTACCACCGAACTGCTGCAACTTTTCCATCGTGGCGCCACCCGACACCTGTAGCGGTGTCCAGATCGGGCCCGGAGCGACGCCGTTAACGCGGATCCCCATCGGGCCAAGCTGTTTAGCCAGGCTTTTGGTAAAATTCATCATCGCTGCTTTGGTCATTGCATAATCAACGAGATCCTTCGACGGATCATAGGCCTGTTCGGAGGTCGTCTGGATAATTGCGGAACCGGCCTTCAGGTACGGTAATGCAGCTTTGGTGAGCCAGAACATCCCGTACAGGTTGGTCTTCATCGTCGCATCAAAATCCTCGTCGCTAATGTCGAGTAACGAAGGCTTTGTTTGTTGACGACTGGCATTGTTTACGAGAATGTCGATGCCGCCGAGCTGCTTAACTGCGGTATCGACCAGTTTGAGACAATAGCCGTGATCGCGCAAATCGCCTGGAATTGCGACCGCTTTGCGCCCGGCCTGCTTGATAAGCGCAATTACCTCGCGCGCATCCGGCTCTTCGGCCGGTAGATACGCGATCGCGACGTCTGCGCCTTCGCGTGCGAACGCGATCGCGGCGGCGCGGCCCATGCCTGAATCGCCGCCGGTAATCAGCGCCTTGCGACCCTTTAGTCGGCCGGTGCCCTTATAACTGGTTTCGCCATGATCGGGGCGGGGGGTCATTTTGCTGGCCAGCCCAGGAAAGGGCTGCGACTGCTTTTCAAACGGTGGCTTGGGATATTTGCCGGTCGGGTCGGTGAGCGGCTTATCGGGGCCTTCGACCACTCCCGCTTGGGCAAATGCAGGTGCGGCCGAAGCTGCTATGCCGACCGCTGCTCCACCAACAAGTCCACGCCTGCTGATACCGTTTTCACTGCTCATCGCCGCTTACTCCTTGCCACTGCCGGGTTCGGCCATTTTGCGGTGCTGCTCGGCAAGAACACCCGCCGGGGTTACGTTGGCCACCGCCTGCTGGATCTTGTTCTTCCAGCCCGACACGATGCTGGCCTTGCCGGTCATTACGGCATCCCAGCCGTCCTTTGCGACATCGGCGGGATCACTCTTGCTGTCGGACTGGCCGACATCGGTGTCCATCATGCCAGCGCGTTCGAAAAACTCGGTATCAACGGGACCTGGCATCAAAGTGGTTATCGTAACGCCATTCGACTCCTTGATTTCATTGCGCAAGGCATCGGTGAAGCTGTCGACGAACGCCTTCGATCCATTATAGACCGCCTGGAACGCGCCGGGAATGAAGCCTGCGATCGATCCTGTCACGAGGATTTTGCCGTCGTTCCGCGCCACCATCGGCGTTAGCACCTTCTGGATCAGATACAGCGTGCCAACGATATTAGTATCGACGACGTGCCGCCAGTCCGCCAGTTCCTGATCAAGAAAGGCATGGCCAAGCCCGTGACCCGCATTAGCGCACAGCAGGTCGATCGTCCGCCCGCCCGCCGCATCTAACAGTCGGTCAACGCCGTCGGTCGTCGATAAATCCACTTCGAGCGTTTCGACCGATTTTCCAGTGTCTTTGAGGTTAGCAACTGCGCTAGTGAAGGGCGTGTCGGCGGCTAGGAGCAAGTCGTACCCGTCCTGCAGTGCGAGCTGAGCGAGTTCGAAACCGATGCCGGTCGAGGCACCGGTGACGACTGCAAATTTGTTGGCCATAACTGCTTTTCCTTATGCCGTCGTACCGAGGCCGGGCTTCAGCACAACCTTGGTCACTTCGTTCTGGTTATCGTGGAACATCTGATACCCCTTGGGCGCATCCTCGAGGTCCATCGTGTGCGAGATCAGGAAAGTGGTATCGATCTTCCCTTCGATGATCGATTGCAGCAGCGCGGGCATGTAATGCTGGACGTGGGTCTGCCCCGTTTTCATTGTCAGCCCCTTTTCCATGAAGGCACCGAGCGGGAATTTATCGACAAACCCGCCATAAACGCCGGGCATCGATACGCGTCCTCCCTTGCGACAAGCTAGGATCGCTTGGCGGATCGTGTGGGCGCGATCAGTGCCGAGAAACGTTGCGGCCTTGATGTGGTCGACGATGTTGTCGACGAACATGCCATGCGCCTCAAGCCCCACGGCGTCGATCACTGCGTCGGGACCGATCCCACCGGTCATCGTCATCAACGCATCATAGACTTTGCTGTCGCGAAAATTAATTGTCTCTGCCCCGAACCGCTTGGCAAGGCCGAGCCGATTGGGATGCTCGTCGATCGCGATGACGCGCTCGGCCCCCATTAGGAACGCCGACTGGACCGCGAACAATCCCACCGGGCCGCAGCCCCAGACCGCGACGGTATCGCCTGGTTCGATATCGGCATTTTCTGCCGCCATCCATCCGGTTGGCAGAATGTCGGACAGGAACAATACTTCCTCATCGGATAGGCCGTCGGGAATGACAATCGGCCCGACATCGCTGAACGGAATTCGGACATATTCGGCCTGACCACCGGCATAGCCACCCGTCATGTGGCTATAGCCAAACAGCCCCGCCATGGGCTGGCCATAAAGTGTCTGCGCGATGTCCTGATTATCTGCCGGCAACCCGTTGTCGCACGCCGAATACTGATGCTTGCCGCAGTGATAGCAGCTGCCGCACGCGATCGTGAACGGCACAACGACGCGCTGGCCCTTTTCGAGCGTAGATTTTGGGCCAGTTTCTACGACCTCGCCCATAAATTCGTGACCAAGCACGTCACCCGACTTCATCGTCGGAATATAACCGTCGTAAAGATGGAGGTCGGAGCCACAGATCGCAGTGGCGGTGACCTTGATGATGCAATCACGTGGATTGACGATTCCAGGATCATCAACGGTGTCGACCCGCACGTCGTGCTTGCCATGCCATGTGAGCGCCCTCATGCGTCCTGCTCCTCGAATTGATCGCGATTCATCGCATTGGTTGCGATTTCGCCAGTTTCCATCAGTTGCTTAAATCGACGCAGGTCGCGCCGCGCCTGGATCGCAGGTTCACGTTGAAACATCTTAGCGAGTAGTTTGCCGACGATACCGGCGGGGGGATCGTACATGATCGTCGCGGTCACGACGGTGCCGCGTGCGCCCGCATCGAGGAATTCAATGCGCCCTGAATTCGCGACGTCTGCGCCCGGCTCAGATTCCCAGGCGATCAAGCGATCCGCAACCTCATCGGTGATCCTCGCATCCCATTCTACCGTCGCTCCAGCAGGAGCCTTGACGACCCAGTGCGAGCGATGGTTATCGACGGGGGCAATCCGCACGACATTCTCCATGAACGTCGCGAGATTCCCAAAATCGCGGAAATAGGCGAAAAGTTGATTTACAGGACGATTGATCGTCACCGACTGTCCCGTCACAGCGGCTCTTTCCGCGACGCCGAAGTCATCCGCGAGTGCTGCCCCGTTTCCGCTGGTCTTCGAAGTCGCTAGCGGGGCGTCATCGGTAGAAATGTCGTCGGTCATCGTCATGTCTCCGTGGCTGTACTCAATTACGAACAGAACGACGGGCAGACAGTTCCGTAAATTACCTTACTTATCTCGGACCCTTGATCTACGTTAATTGATTTGAAGACAGGCAACACGCGACGGCACTTTTTGAGCAATCATCGCGACCTTGGTGCCAACCATCCATCGCGGGAGGTTGGTTCAGGGATTGCGACCGGAGTGAGATGCACCGCAGCCCCACTAACGAAATGCTTCTGCTTTGATGCGTTGGGGAATTGAATTTATTCGTTATCCGGAAAGGCGGTGCGCGATCCGGCCTTGTCGCCGCCGATTACGGAAAAGCTGCCGTCGGTCTCTAGAAAGATCGCGGCCACCATCGACAAGTCGCCAAAACCGCTCGTGCGCGCCGCCGACTTTAATTCATCTCGGGTAACCCGTTCTGCGGCTTTTGGCAGAAGAAATTCTTCGACGTTCTGATGTGTTTTTGTCAGATAAAACAGATCGTCGACCTTTTAACTTTCTATCATAGCCGTGATAGGATGACAAAAGTCACTCGCGAATGGCCGAGATTGGCCCTACGGGCCAACTCCTACTAATATGGTCTTGCGCGGTACAATCGATGATTAGCTCTCAGCTGCTCGCTGCAGATGAAAGACACTCTCGCTGTCGAGACGCGTTCTGATCTCGCCGTCTTTGATGATTGCGCTCTGCCACGGTAGCCGGTGCAACGTTTCGCCCATACCGCCGATACCGCCACGTCGGATAATGAGGTAATCGATCCTCCCACCATCACACGCTGCCAACGCATCAACTGCGTGGGCTATAACCTCCCCATTTTCGCCTCGAACGGTCAGGCCATCGAGCGTAGCAACGGAAAACAGCATTTGTCCGCCGCGAGGACCGCTGTTTTCCTGTTCCGCGGTCGACGTATCGGAGAGACGGGCACGATGACCCAGCCAGCGCCAAATCCCAATCACGTCGACCACACCAAGAAAAATGTTCGAATACAAAAGTTGCGTCTGATCGGTAAGCATCCCGACGGTCACCCAAGCAACCGCCCCAATCGTGAAAATCACAAAACCCAAGCCCGTTACACGCGCGCCAACGTTGGCTGCCGTCATGACTGCAGCAATGCACGTGGTGACTAGCGCTACCCAGCCTGCCAGATCGGCCATCAATCTAACGGCTTACGCGAGCATGCGCACGGACGGTTCGCGATCGTAATAGCGCATCGCCGCAGCTTTCACGAACGCGCCGTCTATTCCCACGATACCGTCATCGAGTTCAACGCCCGCCTTATCGAGTAGGGGTTGTGCGGCCTTACTTGCGCCGATGGCTTTCAAATGCCCGAACGCGTTCATCACAAATTCGACGGCTGCCGATTCTTGCATCAAGGCTGCGCATCCTTCCTCCGACACGATGATAGCCACCGCATCGAAAAGCTGGCTGGGCGTGCCCGCCAACTGACCATCGGCTTTGCGCTGCTCGCCGTTCGATAGCTTCGCGCCGCCGACCTTGGGTGCGACGATGACCGGTTTACCCTTCGCCTTGTCAATCGCTGCGATCATTTCATCGAGCGCATCTGCATCGGTTCCATCGGCGATCAATATGCCGACGGCCCGTCCTTCGAGCGTCTGCTTCATATTTTTGTGGATCGACAACGCGTCGGAGGGATCCATATCGACAGGAGCCTTCGCTGCCTTGGCTTTTGCTGGGAGGTCGATGCCGAGGCCCGTGGCAACGCGCTTTGCAAGGTCCTCATCCACATTGCGCAGGTTGGCAACCATGCGCGGGGGCACTTGGTCGAGCAACCCGACCTTCGACAATTCGAAGACGAACGCGGACGCGATATGCGCCTGTTCGTGTGCATCCTGCGATTGGTAGAACAGCCGCGCCTGGCTGTAATGGTCGGCAAAGCTGTCCGCACGGACGCGTAGCTTGTCGCCTGTTTCATCGGGACCAGTTGCGGCGTTCGTCGTCGCAAAGCCATCCGCGCTCTCTCGCGGACCACCTTCCTCGCCGTGTGCCGCCAGGCTGTTAGGTTCGTAGTTCGCGCGACCTGTTGGGACGCTGGTTTGCATCATCCCGTCGCGTTGGAAATTGCCGAATGGGCAGCGCGGGGCGTTGATGGGAATCTGATGAAAGTTGGTCGTGCCCAACCGCGATTTCTGCGTGTCGAGATAGCTGAACAGCCGCCCCTGGAGCAACGGATCGTTCGAGAAGTCGATCCCCGGGGGCACGTTCGTGGGGAGAAACGCGACTTGTTCGGTCTCCGCAAAGAAATTGTCTACATTGCGATTTAGCGT
>Ga0206131_10000796_pt1 | contig 42400 bp, 57 predicted proteins | sample Helgoland_Spring_FD_148636 | JGI IMG/M metagenome (GOLD analysis project Ga0206131, IMG submission 148636) | Pelagic subsurface seawater microbial communities from Kabeltonne, Helgoland, North Sea - Helgoland_Spring_Bloom_20160517_1 | ecosystem: Environmental > Aquatic > Marine > Epipelagic ... | reverse complement strand
CTCTCTGTTTCAAAGATTTCTTTATGTTCCTCACCGTATTTAGCGTACTCTAAACCAAATAGAGCGTTAAGTCCGGGGAGTAACTCCTTGAGGAGTTGGGCGCGTGAAATAGCCATTAGACACCAGCTCCTGTGTTAGTGAATGAATGAAACGCTGGGTTAATCTTCACAACAATTTCTGTAAAGGCGTCACCGGGCGAGTTTTGTGCGTCTGTAACGAAGTCCACAATACGTAGCGGAGCTGTGCCTGCCTGAGTTACGCCACTTGACGCGGCAACGTTAGAGTTACCAGTAATAAGACTACCAGTAGTAGTACTCTGCGCGTTGGCTAAAACTACATTAGCTCCTCGGGCGTCTAGTCCTATCGCGCCGTTTGCCTGAATAGTAAACAACGTGTTCGGGTCGTCAACTACAAACGCTAAGATGTCATCCGCTACTGTGTTAGCTGGATAGTTTTGTGAAAAAAGCAACTGTTGGGTGTTAGGGTCAGTGTACTGACACCCAAGAAACACACCGATAGAGTCTTTAGTGAACAAGCCAGCCGCTGTTGTGTCTAACTCCACGCCGCCACCTCCAACAATTTTAACGACAGAACCGTTAAAGATATTGAGGGCGTAGTTGCTGGCGATAGGATATTGCCGAGTAGCTCCCGAAAAAGGAGTACCACCCAGCAAGTTTAATGGTCTGAGACCATAGGCTCCTGCTGTTGTAGCCATGATTAAAAATCCTCTGGATTAAGTTAAGTCACCTTTAGCCTTCGCCAAAAGTAACAGTAGATTTCCTATCATTGAAGATAGGCATTCTAGGATCGTTTTCTCGCATGAGGTTGTTGTCTACCGCCGTCATCTGTGAACTAGCTTGCTGGTTGTAGAAAGCCGCACGTTGGTGCATGACTTCCTCCGGTGCTTTACACAGCAGCAGATTTCCAATCACGATGTTATCTTTGAATTGGTCGTTTTCGACTGTCATCATAATAATTTCGGGATGGTCAGATGCTTTGACGGGTTGCCAACCCTCACGGAACTTTGAGGAGACATTTTTGGCGTCAGTTTCGCCACGAGTACCGACACGAATCCAGCGAAAAGCGTATCCCGGTTCAGGACTAGGGCTAGGTAGGCTTTCAGGGCGTACCCAACTGCGTTGTTGAACCTCTTTTTCACGAGTTTCTGAGTCTCTCTTTACACGATTATCGGCCATTTTTGTCTTTCCTCATTTCTATTGCAACCTGTTTGGCGTACTGCTCGGGAGTTATCCCAAGACGTTTGGCAAGGTTTACCTGTGTTTGCGATAGCCTAACTTTCTTAGGCGAAGTGCTCCGCGTAGCGGGGGCAACCACAGAATTCGACCTTTTCTTTTCCGGTTCTCCGAAATAATCCGGAAAAACCTCTCGCATACGCGTATTGATACGCTGGTAGTAATTTGGGCTAGTCGGGTTGATGCCCTGCCTGACTAGTTTAGTATGCAACCCTGTTGCAAATGCGGTCATGTCGCTATGGTCTGGATCTTGAAACCAAGCGTTCTCCTTATGCCAAGCTGTTGCTTGTGCGTCCGGCTCCCGTACCTGTTGTGGGGCGTAGTTATCTTGTTGTACATCAATTTCCTGTTGCTGTAAAGTATTTGCCTCAAATTCAGCTAACTTATCTGCTTTTAACTTCGCATTAGTTAGTTTTTCTTGGGCATCTAACAGTCCATCAGGATCGCCAGCCTCGTACGCACGTTTGTACTCTACCTTAGCGTCTGCTAATTCTAGTTCCGTGGTCGTTTGGGCTTGCTTGACTAGTTGAGATTGGTTACGGGTTACGTCATGTTTGAGTCCGTTGTTCTCATCCAATAAACGTTGCGTCATCTGCTCTAACTCGTCGCGCTCTCGTAAGGCTGCTTCTTTAGCCCTGCGCTCGTCGTTATACCCTTTGGTGAAATGCTTTATCCGATTACGAACTTTGTCAGAGTAACCTTCTAACTCCTCATCGGTTACTTCCTCCGGAGGTTTTGAAGCCTTGCGGTTGCGATCTGCCTCTGGCGTATCGTCCACTACCTCTATTTCGATCTCGTCTTCTACTGGATCACCAAGCTCGGGCGTAACTTCTTGTCGCCCTTGGTTTAGTTCTATCTCGCTAGAAGGTTCTATTTCGATCTCTTCGTTTTCATCGGGATCTGGGAACTCAAATTCTACTCGTGCCATAATAATATACCTCGTTACACAGCCATAATGCCGCGTGGATCTGGAATAACCGCCTCGATAGAGTCATCGTTCATTAAACGAAACTCTTTACCGCCGACCTTGAATCGCGTGCCCGTATTCATACGGAACAACACGTAGTCCCCCGCTTTACACCACGGGCCTTCGGGGTACCGCTCTTTGTCCTTGTAAGCGCTCTCTCCCATATCAAGCACAATCCCCATAATGGACATGATGTACTCTCTATGTTTGACGGATTCCGGCTTTACTATGCCACTATCGTACGTTTCTTCTACTTCGGGCAGGGCTACCAACACACGGTACCCCACGGGTTTAGGAAGTTGAGCTTCCCAATCTGCTTCAGTTGTTACCTGAGCTTCTTCAGTCATCATTTTCACCATAGGTTTTTGCAAGGTCGGATACGTAATACTTAGCGGAATTCAGACCTCGGATGAGTCCCACCGTTTCCCGGTATGCCGCGTAGTCTTTGGGACTACCAGCTTCCAGAAATACGTTTGCAGACGATATTTCTTCGTCGATTTTGTCATTTAGCACGTCAAAGACGGTTTTAGGCATTGTCGTCCCCAGTTGTTCTATTTAAGTAATCTTTTGCGGCGTCTATCTGTATACCCGCTTCCTGTAGCTCTAGCTTGGCAGCACCAAGGTCGGAGGCAACCCCCTTATTCTCAGCGTCTATAAGGATCTCAGCTTCTTGTAGCTCTAAGCCGGCAGCATCAAGCTGCGCGTCAGCAACGTCTTTCTTAGCCTTACGTTGTAACTCAGCCTGTTTAAGCTGCGCGTCTACCTGATCTTTCTGAGCCTTGCGCTGTACTTCCTGCTGTTTGATCTGCATCTCTTGCTGTTGTAGCTGGAACACAGGGTCTTGCGCTTGCTGCTGCGCTTGCTTCTGCGCGGCTTCTTGCTTGTGTTGTTGGGTCAACTGAGTGCCCGCTGTAGCTACCAAGCGAGACAACTCCACCTCGACTTCTGGGGGTAGTTCTTCGTTCGGTGGCGGTAGTGTTGCGCCCAGTTTTTCTTCCATCTGCTTGCGGTAGCGGAACCCTAAATGCTCGGCGATATGGGCCTGAAGTGACGCCATGATCTTCTTCGCTTGAGGATTTTGCCCGATAAGCTCCATAACCTGTGGGTCTTGCATGAACGTGGTGTGGGCGGTGATATGTGCCTCGTGATCCTGCGCCATAAACGCCTTCAGAGGTTTGCCCGTCAGCGAGTCCATGTTCTCCGAGATAGGGTCGGTCGGTTTAGCGTCATCTTTAGTCGGTACGATCTTATCAGCGTTCTTGATCCCGATAGTTTCTATCATCTGCCTGTGTAGCTGAGGCAAATCGTATATCTGCGGGGCTTGCGCGGACATCTGGAGGACTGCTTGGTACTGGACAACCCGCTGTGCCATCGTTGACGCGTTGGGGTCGCTCACTGGAATGACTTCTACCATGTCGTAATCAGAGCGACGTGCGGACACTTCCCCTCGTACGGGTATATAGTCGTACTCTTCAGGGGCGTATTCGGCCATTATGCGCTTGAGGAGCTTGAACTCCAGCTTCATAGCGTAATGCACGCGGGCTTGGACAGCGGCCATCGGCTTGAGAGTACGTTCTAACAGCGCAAGAGTCGTGCCAACGGGGGCATTTGCGGACATATCTGAGATATTCATGTCCGAAATAGCGCCTAAACGACGCCCTTCGTTAGTAATCTTGTCCAATAACGCCAATAACACCTGACTAGGCTCTTTGTAGGGTAACGGCATGATATTGTCGCGGATCGCTCCGGACGGCACGTCTACATCCTTCCATTCCCCCGGCTCAATCGGCGAATCGTCCCCTTTTATGCGTAACCCACGAGACTTTAATCCCCCCGGCAGGTTAGATAAGGTGCCGGCATCAACTAATTGACGAATAAGCGATGTGCCAGCCTTAGCGTACCCACCAATGATGTGGATAAGGCCCAATCCGTAGAATCCAAACCCCGGAACGTACACATAATGTACAAAATAGTTGTTTTTCTTCTCTAATAAATCGTCTTCGTTCCAGTTACGACGGATGGCGAGTATCTCATTAGTGCCCACATCCATAGTCACTACATAAGGTTTGGCTATCTCGTCTTCCTCTGAGTCATCAAGCCCTTCGATGACAAGATCCGCGTGAATTTCGTACAGCGTGTACCGATCATCGTCAGTTATGCTGACACCATCGTCTTCCGCTTTCTTCTCTTCGATGTCTGTGTGGTACGGTTGTGGGTCGGCAAGCTCGATGTCTGCGTAGAACCCCACTGCCTGCAACTTCTTGAGTTCGTTCTTGGTCTTACGCATGATGTGGGTCACGCGCTCGGCGGTCTCCATAGTAGACGCACCATACGGCACGATAACTTCCTCGGCGGGGATATATAAGGCGACCTGTCTGCCCAGAGTGGGGTCGTAGTACACCTTCTTAAACGCAGAACCCGCGAGTCCAAGGCTGTACAACATACGTTCATGTTCTGGACGATACTCAACCATGTTCTCGGTGAGTTCATAATTCATATCCGCTTTAACGCGTTCGCCCGCTTCGATCTTGTCTTTGTCCTCTTCTCCAAGGATCTTCACCCGTACCGGCCCTGCGGCGGGAAACGTCTCGCTCATGGTCTCAGCTTGGAACCGTATGGCGGCTTCGGCCAACACGTTAGAGTAGACCCCACAGGCTCCATCCCACGGCTCGGTGCGATCTTCATGACTGAACCCCAGCACTTCTAGCCCTTTGACGTAGGTATCCGCCCAGTCTTTGCGCCCGTCAATGTCCGCCTGTACATCGCCTAGCAGGTCGTTAGCTAGTAGCGACTGTTGTTTCTCGCTCAACTGTTCGACTAGATTATCTCCAAACTCTAACCCCTCAGAGGATTCGGCGTCGGGTATCAGCGTGATCTCCATACTGCCGTCATCTAAAGTCACTGATTCTGGGTCTACAATCTCAATCTCTATGTCCGCGGCGTCTATATCGTCGAGGTCAACTGCGTCTATGCCTTCCGGCGCTTGATATAAACTTTTTTCTATACTCATTATGCTTACCTTTTAGTAGAACCTCTGGCCCCGATTGCCTTTAAAGTACTGTTGGTCTTCTGGCTCGTCTGTGGGTAGTCGAATGAACCCACCTTGCCTAAACCGCATGAGCGCCATAACAGTACTATCAACGAGATCGTCGTTCGACATGAACGGGAATCCTGCGATCTCCTCTACAACTTCTTCCGCCCAACGTGTAGCGGGCACCCAACACAGCCCAGATGATACAATATCTGCGACAGAATTTAACCTAGCTAATTTGTCTCCTGTGCCACGATGGGGAGTATACTCTGATACGGGCAGCCCCATACGACGCATCTCTTGATAGAGTGCGATACCTGCGCTTTTCTTCTCCACGATAAACGCATCCGGCTCCCACTCTTTGTACTGCTCCATCGCCATCGTTTTAAGTTCTGGAAACTCGTAGCGTTTTTTTATGCTGTTTATCAGGATTATCTGGTACGCGTCCTCCTCTTCATTGAAGAACACCCCCCACGTAGTCAGTGCTGTGTAATCCGCACGGTTGTGTGTCTCTGCCGCCGCATCAAGGGACATTATCAAGTACTCGCAAGAAGGAGGGGTGTCCTCTCCCCATAGTCGCCACCAATCACGTTTGACGATAGACGCTTCTTCTGCGGTCGGTTGTTGTTGGTACTGCGCGTTCCACTGAAACGCCGGCATGGACGCCTTTGTGCGAAGGAGCGCCTCAAGATCAAAGAACTCCGGCCACAGCGGTTTCTGTACAACCTTATCATCCTTATCAATGTCTAATATAGCAGGGAATTCTACCACCTCAAACTGGTCAGAACGTATGTTCTTGGACATATCCTTAATAACGCGCCCTGTCAGGTCATCCATGTGCCAACGTGTTTGTACGATTGCCACACGGCCCCCGGGCATCAAGCGCGTACGAGCACCGAACGTATACCACTCGTAGGCTTTCGCAAACACCTCGAAGTTGCCGTTAATCACATCCTGCTCAGAGTGCGGGTCATCAATAAGCAGTAAGTCAGCACCACGACCGGCCAGCGCAGATCCCACACCACAGGCGTAGTATTCACCTCCGACGCTCGTGTTCCAGCGTCCGGCTGACTTGGAGTCTTTGGCTAGTGCTACTAGAGGGAATATCGCCTTGTACGTGTCGGTGGCTAATATATTCCGCACTTTACGACCAAAATCTACCGCCAAATCGGTGGTGTGGGATACCATCATAACTTTCTTGTCGGGGTTTCTCCCCAAAAACCATGCTGGGTAAAATACTGATACTAGTTGAGATTTACCGTGTCGAGGAGGGATGTTTACGCATACCCTATCTTTGTCCCCTCTCTCAATGTCCATCAACATATCGGCCAAAATCCGGTGGTGTTTACCCACAAGAAACTCCGGCATCATAAGTTTGGCAAACTCTATAAGGTCGTCGTACGCCCCTTGGTGGAGTTTACGACTGTCCAGCTCGTCAACAATGCGGTGTATTTCCTCAACCTCGGTGTCACTATAGTTGTCGAGGTTGTCCAGCATTATCTGGATTTCGTCATCGGAGAAGTCAGTCGTCGTACTCAACCTCGTTCTCCTCGCCGAAGGCTTCGCTAATATCAAACACGTCATTTACAATGACTGCATCTTCGATGTCCTCAGACGGGGACACGATCTTCTCAAGTTTTTTACGGAGTTTAGCACGTAGGTCGGCACTTGATTGGTGGGTTATCGTTATCTCAGACTTCTCTGCGAACAATCCTACATCTGAAATCTTGCCGAGCAGTTCTAACGCCCGCATCCGCACACGAGCATCGGGGTTCTCTGACTCAAGTAGCAGTTTGTTTGTTACTAGGTGGCGTATCTGTATAGCATTGTCTGCTACGGAATGGCCGAATTCTTGGAGGATATTGTTGGTCATCACCAGTGAGGCGGGGGTCATACTAGCCACTTTTGCCACACTAACTTTTTTGGAGGTTTTTTCGGGGTCTTCTGCATACGACACAGCCAAGGCTGCGGCGGTGTCGGTGTCTTCTTTAGTTGGCGTTATCTCCATGCCATGTTCTTCTAGCAGTAAGGCCGTGTTGCACGCAGCTTCTGCTCGCGCTTTTAGGTCTACATAGGGTGTATCTTTGGAGTACGGGACTCCAATTTCCAGGTTCTACTAACAAAACCATAAAAACACTCGGGTTAGGGATAACGAACGCAATATACACCAAGGAGTCTCTAGGGACAAACTTTTGTTAGGTTCCTTTTTGTGCGAAAAAAATTTTTGGGTATCCCTTATATAAACACGTTGGGGGTACTTCCAAAAACGGAAAAAACTCAATTAGTTCGTGGAAAATAGACTTATATACATACATTACAATTTTGCTGTGAAGTGGGGCATACCCCCCTAGTACCCTCTGGCTATCAGCGTTTTGGCCCCCCGCCCCCCATACGAGATTATATATCTACTAGGTTCGACAGATAGTTACTAGACTTTACTAGGATCTCATGTATAGTGGTTACCAAGTCAACGCAATGAGGCGATGACTACTTAGGAGAACAACATGACCGCATACGAAGCTAAGTCTGCAAGAGAAGCGAAGGACGATCCTACTGATTGGATCATTCAACCAATAGGCAACCACAGGTTCCAGCTACTGTTCATCGGTAAGCGTGAGCTTATGGCGCGGGTAAAAGTACAAACATTCATAGCACAAGAGGAGAATGAACAATGCAAGTAACCTTACTGAGAACTTACTTCACCATCATGGGAGCCGTAATCATGGCGTGCTTATTCATGTACATACAGCACGATGACTACCTAGCGGAGGTCGAGGCAGGTAACCACTACTGCGAGATGGTACGCGCCGGCAACTGGCCGAACTACAAGGATTGGGACTGCCACGTAGACGAAGATAAGTAACCACCCCTCGGGAGGACGGCTACCACAGCGTCCTCTTTGAGACCAGTTCCGCCCCCGCGTAGCCCCCTTGTCCGAATCAACCTACTCTATTGAAACCAGTTCCTGAGTTGCGTAGCGCATGATCCCATAGTTACTGATCAGTAACTTCGTTTTTGTTATTAGGTTAGACACAAAGCTACTAGACTTTATTAGATTCTACTGTATATTGGTTAGCAAGTCGGGCGGCGATGTGTTTCGCACACTGTGAGACTGACTTACTTTACCCGCGCTAACGGAGGCGCACTATTATGACTAAATCAAAATTGACCAACCTTATCTCGGTTCTATCTGACAATGACGCTCAACGTGTTGCGGACTTCGCAAAAGCGGACAACCGCGCAGCTAAAACTAAAACGGCTGTCATGGACGCGTTGCACGCAAGCGGTTGGTTGTATACCGACTTTTTAGGGCAAAGCACAAAGGACTGTACCGGCCCCGACGCGTTGCACGCCGATATGAAGGTTATTTACCTCACTCAGGTATGTACGGCTACTGAGCAAAAGCTCATGACCTACACGCGCGCCGAGGCTAACGGGTTAAGCGATGCTCAAAAGGCTACACGTAAGAAGTTGCAGCAAGGCTACGGGCGGTTTATGGGTAACATCTCCGCGGGACTGAAAAGCCGGCAGATTGACAAGTCTAAAGTCGATAAAGTTACCAACCCTAAAGCGGACTTGTCTAAATGGTGCACCAAATGGCAAGAAAAGATCGGCGCATTTGATCCGGATGCATCGCCACTAGCTGGTAAAGAAGTTGCGATAAACAAGCTACTGAAACAAATTGAGGAATTGTTGAAGTAACACAATGGGCGGCCCTTCGGGGTCGCCTTTTTTTTGGCCCAAATTTGAGACCAGTTCCCTTCCTGCATAGCGCCCTACCGAGAATTTACCTACCTCATTGAAACCAGTTCCCCACCTGCGTAGCGCCTATAACACAAATAAGCAGCGATGGGGCACGTTGGGGACAAATAAATAATAAATAGTTACTGATCAGTAACTTTCGGCATCAGTTTTAAGCGACCGCGCTACATTAACTTACTAGGTTCTACTAGGATTGATTTGTTCATTTTGTTCATGATTTGTTCCTCTTTTCGTACTCTTTTTGGAACAAATCACTTTCGCTACTAGGTTCTACTAGGTTCTACTTACCACTACTTATTACGTGTACATTACTTACTCTATTTATCTATTTTTTAATCAATTAGTTTATATATTGTACATTGTTCCAAAATAGGTAAAAAACAATGATCTGGTAGTAAAATTGGCTGATTTGTTCAAAAGTTCCCGCGTTCGAGAGTCCCCCTCTCGCCGGTATACAATTCCCGTTTTTTTGTCACTTAGGAACAAAATAGGTTTATCAATGACTTACGCACCACCACTGATGAACAGTCAGGAACAAATCAACACAAATCACTCCTAGTAACACCTTGTAGAAACTTGACACTCCTAGTAATATATGAGATAATACTCACTCGTTGGTAAGAGCTTCGGCGCTACCAACGCAAACCAAAGTTACTGATCAGTAACTTCAACCAATGGAAAAAAGGAAACACATTATGAACAACATTAACCGAACCGAAGAGCAACTTGACTGGGTAGGCGCGACTACCACAACGACTGCCGCAACACCGGCGCTCACCACAACATCTTCTCTTGATATAGCCGCACCGGACGAGACAGTCGCACAAGATGCACCGTCAATATCAACGAGTGCCACGCTAGTTGAGCTTACCATGAGGCGATGGACAGCACGCAAGAAGGACAAGAAAGCCACGGCCAAGGCCAACCAAGATGCCGGCGCACGTCGTGATGCAGCATCCGTCAACAAGAACCTACTAACCGGTTGTGACAGTCTGGATGCGATCACCAAGTTCAACGGTGTAATATATTCAACGCATGAAGAGCTAACGCTAGATTGGTCAACAGGTTGCAAACTGTTACCGACGGCATTGTTCGATGAATATTGCGACACAATGACCGGACTGATCGCCGAAGGTGAACGCCTAGTAGATGCGTTCCTTGAGGAGTACGAGTTCCACAAGATCGCAGCCGAGGCGAATCTAGGTGATATGTATATCGCCGACGAGTATCCGTCAGTTGAGCAGGTGCGGCGCAAGTTTGAGTACCGCCTTACGTTTTCGCCAGTGCCGGAATCAGGCGACTTTCGTGTGGACGTTGGCGCAAAGACGAAAGCGTACCTCGTCGATACGTACAACGAACACTACCAAGACAGGATACAGACCGCAGCTAATACGGTGTGGGAACGCATGTATAAAGTATTGGGGGCGATGTCTGAGCGGCTTGACGGGTATCGGATGAGCGCCAATGGTGAGAAGAAAAGCAAGCTCTTCAAAACCTCGTTGATCAGCAACGTGACCGACCTCGTCGATCTCATGGGTGCATTCAACGTCACGGGTGACTCGCAGATGACGGCGTTACAGCAACGTCTTGACAGTGCCATGCGTGGTGTGACGTTCGAGTCATTGAAAACTAATCCTCACTTACGGGCGCATACTAAGCGCGAAGTCGATGCAGTACTGGCACAACTCCCATCGTTAGATATATAAACCAAAGTTACTGATCAGTAACTTCAACCAACGGAAAAAAGGAAAATCATTATGAGCAATACACCAAGCAACATATACGCACTTAACATCAAACAGTGTGTAGACCTTATCTGTGCTATTGGGAGCAAGCGCACAATCATCCTTGAGGGACTCATGGGCAACGCCAAGTCGTCTATGGCGGCTATGATCGCCAAGCGTATGGACATGCGTCGGAACATGTTCGACTGTAGCAACAAGGACTTGAGCGATCTCATGTGCCCGTGGCCTAACAACGAGAAGGGTTGTGTCGAGTTCTTACCCAATGCTGAGTTCGGACTGCACCTCAACGAACCGTCTGTAATATGTTTTGATGAGATAGGCAAAGCACCGCCGTCACTCAAGAACCCGCTCAATGGTGTGATGTTAGAGCGTGAGCTATGTGGACAGGCGTTTCACCCCGACACCATAATGTTCGCAACGACCAACAAAGGTGTTGAGGGGTTGGGCGATTTGATGCAGGCGCACACGCGCAATCGTGTGATCGTAGTACAGGTCAAGCCCGTTACCGCAGAGGAACTTGTCACGTTCGGTGTCAACGAGAATTGGGACTCGATTGTGTTGGGCTTCATCAAGGAGTTTCCACAGGTGTTGGCGTCGTTCGAGGATGTAAAGAATCCCGACGACAACTTGTATATCAATCACCCACAAGCTGTTGGTCGTGACGCGTGTACCACACCACGCTCGTTACACGCGGCCAGTGATCTACTCAAGTTACGCGGTACGATTGACCACGACACGTTAGCAGGTGCGCTGATTGGTACGATAGGTGCAGCCGCAGCGATGGACATGATGGCGTTCGTATCACTCGCCGACCAACTACCCACGCTCGAAGCGATCAAGACCGACCCGACCAATGCCAAAGTACCAGACAACGCCAGTGCTACGTGTATGGTGGTGTTCCGACTACTCGCTACGCTCGACCGCACATGTGCCAATGCGTATATGACGTACATGGTACGGCTGAGTAAGGAAGCGCAGGGTATGTTCGTCAATGGCGCACGCGCTGAGGACTACGAGCAAAACGACGTGCTCCCTAACAACAAGCTGTTTACTCAATGGTGTATGGAAAACGCGTACATGTTCTCTACTGATAAGTAGGGAAGCAAACAAACCAAAGTTACTGATCAGTAACTTCAACCAAATGATTATATTTTAGGAGAATATTATGTTTGGCTTATTACAACTAAGTTCAGAACAACGGATATACAAAGCTGCTACAGCGATACTCCGTAAGCGGGAGGACAACGGAAAGCCACGGTACGCTGCGCTCGCAAGCCTACTTATGTTGGGCAAGCGCGAGGTAGTGGATTGGTGCCCGACCGCTGGGACTGACGGGTGCAACGAGTTCTACGGTGATAAGTTTGTGCAGGGATTGTCTGACAGTGACCTACGCGGACTTATGCTACACGAGTGTAAGCACAAGGCATGGAAGCACCCGACACATGGCAGCAAGTCGCAGTTTGCCAAGATGCACTGCACCACACCAGAAGCAAAACAGTTAGCCAACGTCGCTATGGACTACGTTATCAACCTAGAAATTGTTGACGAGAACCCCGACGGTTTCGCTACACTACCCAAGGGCGGTATGTTCGACGAGAAGTTTCGCGACATGGATTGGATGGAAGTGTTCCTTGACCTTAAAGAGAACGGCGTGCCCAAGCCCAATGATGGTACGGGTGATGGTACGGGTGATGGTACGGGTGACGGTACGGGTGACGGTACGGGCGACGGTACGGGGGATGATGGTGATGATGGTGATGGTACGGGTGCTGGTGGAGTTCCTACTACGATGGACTCACACGACTGGGAGGACACACTGGAGCTAGACGACGCCAAGAAAGCCGAGGTAGGTAAGCAGGTCGATGAGGCTATACGTCAAGGTGTTATGGCAGCACGCAAGTTAGGTAGTGATGATCTCTCACTCGCCGACCTAGTCAAGCCGCAAGTAGATTGGCGTAGGCTGCTTCGAGAGTTCGTGTCAACTACGTGTTCTGGTAGCGACATCTCTACGTACCGCCGACCGAACAAGCGACTAGCGTATACGGGTGTGTATCACCCTAGCAGTTACAGCGAATCGGTCGGCGAGCTAGTTGTGGCAATCGACACGTCCGGTTCAATCGGTAAGGCCGAGTTGACTAAGTTCTTGACTGAGATAACATCGCTATGCGAGACCGTCAGACCGAACCGTGTTCGTTTGTTGTACTGGGGTAGTGTGGTAGTGGGCGACGAGACCTACGACCTAACCCAACTCGATACACTGGCGACAAGTACTAAACCGTTAGGCGGTGGTGGTACTGAGCCGTGTTGCGTGCCAGCGTACATTAGTGAGCACAAGATACAAGCGCAAGCAGTAATCATGTTGACAGATGGCTACATATACGGGAGCTGGGGTAAGTACTCAAGTCCCGTATTGTGGTGTGTCCTAGACAACCCGCGTGCACAACCTGCTACAGGCAAAGTAGTGCACATTCAAACCAAGCAGATGTAAGGAGTAGAACATGTTAGTACTAACGAGACACCCCGACCAGAAAATAATTATCGGTGATGATATTGAGATCACCGTGTTAGGTATGGCGGGCAAGCAAGTGAAGTTGGGTATCGAAGCACCGAGCCACGTTACGATACACCGTGAAGAAATCTACAAAAAGATACAGGAGCAAGGCAATGAATGATCGAGAGTTCGTGATGTGCGTGAGTAGTCTGGTGTTGGATACACACCCCGACGAGTTGTTCGACGAGGACAACAACATGGTCGCTCCGTACACCTACGAGGAAGTGTTAGGTAGGCTAACTGTATTGTTACAGCGCCTAGACGCAGTGTCACAAGAAGAAGTTGACACTATGCTCACCACTAAGAAAACCGGCGGCATGTACGGCGGCTTACGCCTAGTATCTGCGGACTGGCAACCAGAGGAGGAAGACGATGAAGTGTAGGATATGCAACACGGAAATAGTGTTAGTCCCTAGCGCAGCCGAACGTGCTCGCAACCTAGGCGGTAAGCCTAGTGACTACACTAAGTTGTTTACTATGCACGACAAGTGCGCTCTAGCAGAGCGTGCGAAATCTACTAGTAAACTACTAGCCGAACATTACCCGAAACAAGGAACTGGTATCAAAGTTCCTGTTCAGTAACTTTTAAACTAAATGGAAAAAAGGAAATACATCATGAGTAAAAAATTCCCACACATAGCTGTATCAGAACTCACAACAAATGAGCTACTTGTGCCGTCGTCGGACGGGTTCACTCCCTCGCCAGAACTTTACATGTTCGCCAAGGAGCTACAAAAGTCTATGAGAGGAGTACAAGTCAAAATCTACGAAGATTTTACAGGTACGTTTCGTTCGTCAATGCGGAAAAAACGTGGTCATCTTGGGTGTGGTGTAGGTGTCGTGTACTACCCCGAAGAAGCATATGTGCGCGGGTTTATAACGCACAGCGACTTACGCAATACCGTTGATGCAGTACTGGCACAACTCCCATCGTTAGATATATCGGTAGGTCCCAACACACCTACGTTCAACGTACACTCCCCACACATATACAGAGATAGACTTGACATTATCGACATATCGAAATACACAACAAAAGCTAAGTCACTGAAAACGGGTGTCGCTAACGCTCGTAAGTTTTTGCAAGTGTACGATGCAAGGATGATTTTCGCCGCGACCGCAGGCGAAGCTACGGATGTGCAGGAACGCAGCGGGATAGCCCTATCAAAGGCGTTAGACGATGCGGTACGATTGGTTACAGGTGCTCGCTACGGAGTAATATCAGATAGATTGTCAAGAGAACTAAAGCACTTACACAAAACGCAACACAAGTTTGTTGACGCAGCGTATGCAGATGACGTGCTTAAATACATACAAGCAGAGCAAGAAGTTGCAGATTTTCGTAATCATGCCAACAAGTGTTTCTACATGGTCACTGTTGCGGAGCGACTTAAACAACCGTGGTTTGGCGTCAGTCATATCCCCCCCTCAAGCACGAGTACTGGCACAACTCTTGATGACCTCGCGCGCGATAATAAATATGAAAATTTGATCGAAAAGTTCAAGACCCTACCTGAAATGTCAGACACCCTTCTGGGTAAGATGTCTGTGTTATCCGTCATGCCTATTTGTACTTATGTAAAAGAAGTTGGTATAAAGATCAACGACAACGTGTACTTTTTGTATGGGGGGGACACCGCATGAGAACCCTCGACTACAAGAAGTGGGACAAACTCGGCCCAGAAGGGCAATCTATCTACTCAGTTCACGAACGCCGTGGTGTGATAGAGGTACGTAGTGTAGTACGTAAGGCAGAGGTCGATGAAGACCCGTTGTGTCGGTTCTACGACAGCGTTGAAGAGTTGCCGCATTGGGTACAAGAAAAGTTGTCCGTACTCTCTGTAATGGGTACCCCCGAAAAGATAATTGACGGTGTGGGGATACGTATATCTGGTAATGATTTTTGGGTTTTTAAATAGGAGTATCAAAATGTATAAGGTAATAGACGCAATAGTAATCGTTGTTATCATAGTGGGCATTAATACTGGTATACGGTACGTCAGCGAGCTAGACCAATACCGTTCACTGCAACTGCACGAACTCAGTGAGGACATTACGCATCTTCGTATCATCATCGAGAACCAAAACAAACGGGAGCGGGATAACACCCGCCCGTGGGGAGGGAAGTAATCTATGGTAACTATAGGGGACGTTGAGAAGTCTAAATCTGATAAAAGTTTTATCACTAACGACTTTTGGGTAGTGTCGTTTTTTGATGGTAAGATTAGGTGTGTCTTGATGGCAAACGACGCGACGTGCAAAAGTGTTGACATACCCATTGAAGCGGCATACGATTCCTTTGGTGAACTGCCCGAGTGGGCACAAAAGAAAATTGCTGTGCTTAAAGTTATGGACGACGAGGATGGTAGTGGAGAGTTTATTGCGCGAGTGGGAAGACGCTCCTCGCGTGATTGCTATTGGCTAACGATTGAGGGAGAGGATGTAAATGAAAAATAACGGCGATGAACACGCAGCGTTAAAGGCAATACTTCGTGCGGACAACTCTCTGCACCGTATTGCTGTAGCGTTAGAAGAAGTCCATAAAATATTATCGGAGGCTGTAGATGGCGATGACACCGGAAGCGAAAGTAAAAAAGGTAGTAACTAGCTACCTAAAGGAGTTGGATTGTTACTACTTCTACCCTGCCACTGGCGGGTATGGTAAGAGCGGAGTGCCGGACATAGTTGGGTGCTACGAGGGGAAGTTCTTTGCGTTTGAATGCAAGGCGGGGAAGAACAAACCAACCGCACTGCAAGAGAAGAACTTGTATCACATACTCGTGAGCGGGGGAGTATCGGAGGTAGTCAACGAGGAGAACATGCACGACGTGAAAGCTATGCTTAACGGTGAGTATGTAGACCCTAACCAACTGGAGTTTGATTTTAATTTAGAGAATCTTTAAAGTTACTGATCAGTAACTATCATTTGGGAGAATGACATGAAAGCTACTACAGGCAAAACAATACCTGATCGCGTCGTTACTAAAAGTCGTCTTACAAGACGCAAGGCATCCGACATCATCGAGGAGGAACAGGTCTCAAAAAACCCGCAGGCACACGAATTTCTTTCGGCAGCCGCAGCGCATATGCAAGATCGTGCGGATACGTACGATAAACCCGAAGGTGAACGTTCTATGGCTGCTACAGTGGACGCATTCAACGCTGTTACTGGCGACGGTCGCATAGATACAGAAGAACGTGGGTGGTTATTCATGGCCTTGTTGAAGGCTGTACGTAGCCAACAAGGCGGATATAGACAAGATAACTACGAAGACGGTGCTGCGTATTTTGCATTAAGTGGCGAAGCTGCTGCCAAAACGCGGGGGGTCTAGTGATGGACTTGATAACCATAGACTTCGAGACGTACTACGATAAGGACTTCTCGTTATTTAGAAAGATGACCACAGAAGAATACATACGCGACGAACGGTTTGAAGTTATCGGCGTGGGTGTGAAAGTAAACAACCAACCAACACAATGGGCGAGTGGTACTTACGAAGAGACAAAACAATTCCTCAACACCTTTGACTGGGCGAACAGCCTTGTGGTCGCTCACAATGCTATGTTCGATTGTGCTATTCTTAGTTGGCATTACGGTATTTCTCTTAGCCGATATTCCTGTACTTTGTGCATTGCCCGCGCTCTTCACGGGGTTGAAGTTGGTGGCTCTCTCAAAGTCCTTGCCGAGCGTTATAGGCTTCGCCTCAAGGGAACTGCGGTCGCGGACGCCAAGGGTAAGCGACGAGAGGATTTTACCGTAGCAGAGTTATCTGCATATGGTGACTACTGCGTAGACGACGTTGAGATATGTTTTGGACTGTTTAGACTCATGGGTAAGAATTTCCCCAAGTCTGAATTAAGGCTTATACATGCTACCCTACGTATGTTTGTCGAGCCAGTACTAGAACTTGACGGCACTATGCTCAACCTGCACTTGCAGGACGTTAAGACTCGCAAAGAAGAACTGCTACAGAACTGCGCCACTGACAAGAAAGAACTTATGAGTAATCCTAAGTTCGCTAGGTTGTTGGCCGAGCAGGGCGTAGCCCCGCCACGAAAGATTAGCCCTAGTACGGGTAAAGAAACGTTCGCGTTTGCGAAAACTGACAAAGCGTTTCTTGCCTTATCCGAACATCCTGACCCACAAGTACAAGCGTTAGTCGCTGCAAGGCTAGGTACTAAGTCTACGTTAGAAGAAACTCGTACCGAGAGGTTTATCGGTATATCCAAACGAGGACTACTCCCTGTACCTATTAAGTACTACGCCGCACATACTGGGCGGTGGGGTGGTGATGATAAGATAAACCTACAGAACTTACCGAGTCGTGGTAAGGACGGTAAGAAACTCAAGAAAGGTATACTCGCTCCCAAAGGATACACATTAGTTGACTGTGACTCGTCGCAGATAGAGGCGCGGGTGTTGGCGTGGTTAGCAGGGCAAGAAGATTTAGTCCAAGCGTTCCGTGATAAGAAAGACGTATATAAAAAGATGGCCGCTAAGATATACGGGGTGTTTGAGGAGAAAGACATTATTAAGGAGCAGCGTTTTGTCGGCAAGACTACGATACTGGGCGCGGGGTATGGTATGGCAGCGCAACGTTTTAAAGAACAGCTACGCGCACAGACAGGAGTTGTCATAGACTTACCAGAAGCACAACGCATTATAAAAATCTATCGTGAGGAGAATTGGAAGATCGTGCAGTTTTGGCGTGACTGCCAGAACATGTTAGTGAAGATGTTCAACCGAGAACCTTGCACTATAGGTAAGAACGGCCTCATTACCGTAGACAGAACTAGTGTCATGCTACCTAACGGTCTTGCTATACGGTACGACGAACTGGACTACGAGCAAGGTGAGAAGGGTAAGGAGTTCAGCTACAAAACACGTAAAGGCCGAGCACGTATCTATGGTGGCGCGATGACAGAGAACATCTGCCAAGCACTTGCACGCATTATTATCGGCGAACAGTTTTTACTTATAGAGAAGCGTTACCGAGTACTTATGACAGTACACGATAGTCTTATCGTTGCCGTACCGGATGCCGAGTTAGCCGAGGGGCAAGCGTATGTGGAGCGGTGTATGCGTCATGTACCTGCATGGTGTGAAGGACTACCGTTAGAATGTGAGAGCGGTGCGGCTAGGGCTTATGGGGATTGCGAATAATGGAAGATCACTTTGACTGCCAACACTGCGGGGATCTGGTCTCACTAGACCCCATGCCGAACCCACTAACATGCGTAACGTGCCAAGAAGAAATTGACGCAGACCGCAAGTACGATGAAACAAAGGGAGAGAGTGATGCAGGTAACTAAAAAAGATGTTGATAAGGCGAAGGTTGAATGGGAGACTGCTTTTGATGCTTCCCGTGTTGCTGCTAAGGCTGCTGATAATGCTACTCGTGTTAAGGCTGCTGTTGCTGCTGCTGAAACTGATGCCGCGAAGAAACACATGAAACTAAGAAAGGAGTATGAAGATGGTAAATAAAGAAGAAGTAGAGAAGGCTTATGATGCTGCTTATGCTGCTTATGCTGCTTATTATGTTGCTGCTAAAGCTGCTGAGTTAAATGCTAAAGCTGCTGCTTGGGATGATACTAAAGCTGCTGCTGACTTTGCTGACGAGGCTTGGGATAAATACAACAAACTGAAACAGGAGTACGAAAATGGTAACTAAAGAAAAAGTTGAGAAGGCTAAGGCTGCTGCTGTTGCCGCTGATGCTGCTGCTGATGCTCTTGCTGTTGATGTTGAGGCTGCTGAGAATAATGCGAATGCTGCTTGGGGTAAATACAACAAACTGAAACGGGAGCGAGGCAGGAGTTCGAAAATGGTAACTAAAAAAGAAGTTGAGAAGGCTAAGGCTGAATGGGTGGCCGTTTATGATTATTCTTATTCTTCTTGGAAAACTGCTCTTACTGCTGATGTTTTTTTGGAGACTGCTGTTGCTGCTTATGTTGCTTATGACCGATATTTAAAACTGAGGCAGGAGTTCGAAAATGGCAAGTAAAGGTAACATCGTCCCGTGGTCGTTCAGCAAGATAAAAGCGTTTCAACAATGTCCTAAGCAGTTCTACCACACAAAGATATTGCAGCAATATCCGACTGTCGAAACAGAAGCGATGCGTTACGGGACAGACGTTCACCTTGCCTGCGAGGAGTACATACGCGATGACAAACCCGTGCCTAAAAAGTACGAGTATGTTATCCCTGCGCTGGAAGCTCTCAAAGATATTAAGGGTGAGAAGTTGTGTGAGTACGAACTAGGGCTGACTGAAGATCGTCGCCCGTGTGGATTCAAAGATGACGAAGCGTGGTTCAGAGGTATCGCTGACCTTATTATCTTGAACAGGGAAGACAAGTTAGCGTGGGTTGTTGACTACAAAACAGGGAAGAACACCAAGTACGCTGACAAGGGACAACTGGAGTTGATGGCTCTTGCAGTATTCAAACACTTTCCAGAAGTTGAGCGAGTGAAGGGGGGCTTACTGTTCCTAGTAGCAAAAGAACTTATCACTAATGAGGTTAGTTCTACCCGGGCCGGGGACAAGTGGTACAAGTGGAACAACGAGTTCCTACAAATGAAATCAGCGCTCGATAACGACGTTTGGAACGCTAAAACAAGTGGGCTGTGTTACAGGCATTGCGATGTCTTAGAATGTCCGCACAACGGGAGAAATAAATGAGTAAGGGTAGTAGACAAAGACCAGCAAACTTAGAGCGATTTAACGTAGAGTTTGATCGCATATTTAAACACAACGAGGTAACTAAAAATGCCGTACAAGAATCCAGCAGACCGCAAGTCACAGAAGAACCCCGCCGTGGGCACGAAAGAACACGCAGCGAGGATGGAACGCCAACGAGCTAGGCGTGCGTTAGATAAAAAAGCCAAGAAGAATGGCGGCGACAAGAACGGTGACGGACGTGCCGATAAACGTGAGGGTAAAGATGTCTCGCACAACAAAGCCTTGTCTAAAGGTGGCTCGAACAAAGATGGGTACAAGGTAGAGAGTTCTTCTGCTAACCGTAAACGGAATTACAAAAAGAAAAAATAAACAACGACAACGGGAGAGAGTGATGGATGAGATGAACGCAATAGAGTTAAATAAGTTGTTATGCGCTGATATTGATGCCAGCCACGGCTTTGAGATAAAACCTATAGCTAAAAGAATTACCTGCAAAGACGGGGAGAGTTTGAGTGTGCAAGCCAGCGAAGGCCATTACTGTAAGCCAAGAGTGAACCGAGCGACTTACTACGCGGTTGAGGTAGGTTTCCCAAGTGTTTCGCCGCCTGAATCATGGAAAGAGTATTTTGATGGCGACTGGGACAGTCAAGACAGAACTAGCAGTGTGTACGGATATGTACCAATAGATTTGGTGGTAGATTTTATTAACGCGCATGGCGGCGCAGTACACATAACGGTAATAATCCAGAATCTAACGACAACGGGAGAGAGTGATGAGTAGATTGAAAGTTAGGCACCTGTCAGATGACACCTATCAGGTGGTTGAGTTTTACCTAAGCGACGATGATCGCTACAAATACGAAGATGAAAGTGTTTTACATCAAGGCAGTATTGCTGACTGTGAGGCTTATATTAGGCTTAGAAACAGTGACTTACTGGAGTAAGTCTAACGACAACGGGAGATGAGTAATGAGTGAAGCGAAAAAAGACGAGTCCGAGTTGTTATGTTGTAAGCAGTGTGGCGGCAATGCCAGAGAGAGTTTTTGTGATAATCATGATCTACATGTAACGGTTTACGCAATAGTTGAATGCGAAAAATGCGAAAACGAGTCCGAGGCGTTTACACTGCCCGACGACCAATCAACTGGAAATGCGCGAATGGGAAAGCTCATTGAGGGCTTGGCAAGACTTCATTGGAATCTGATAAACGCAACATAACACAGAGCTTAACGGCAACGGGAGAGAGTGATGATTGAGTGTAAAGGTAAAAATTGTGAGGCTTTGTATGGGATTGGGCATTCTGAGGAATGCAAAAAAGAACACGACAATGCTGCACACTTAGGCGCAGGAAATAGACACCCACAAGCAAGATACAGGGGTTATTGCCGAGAGCCTTTGTGGAAATCCGCGACGAGGGATGAGAAACACGCATGGAAAGAAGGTTATATGGCCAGCCAGACTACAACTGATTGAATTGTTATGTTTTGTAAAGAGCTTAACGGCAACGGGAGAGAGTGATGAATGATAATAAAGTACAAGAAGCCTTCGAGGTTATTAAGCAAGCGATGAAGGACGATAACCCCAGCGAGGCTGGAAGCTATGCCCACAGTTGGCACTGTAACATTGCGATGATGTGCTATGACGCAATCAGTGAAGCAGAGTGCAATATAAAGCGTCAGTGCGATGGGATAGACGCATACAAGGTAGCTAACGATGCAGCTAGTCGCTTTATGAAGTTATGTTTTGACGTAAAAACTACTACACATAACACAGCGTTTAACGACAACGGGAGAGATGAGATGAATTTATATTTAATAAGCCAGAGCGTTAACAGAGGTTACGATACTTACGATTCGGCGGTTGTTATCGCAAAAGATGAAGACCACGCGAGGTCAATACACCCGAGCAAAGGTGAAAGCTGGAACGGTAAAGTAGGGCTTGGGCGAGATTGGGCAAATAAAGAAGATGTAAGTGTTGAGCTTATAGGTGTTTCTGGAGATACAGAGGCTGGCGTGGTGATAGCCTCATTTAATGCCGGTTAATTGTTATGCCTTGGAGTGCAAAGATTATGAGTGAATTATTACACCTTATGAGTAACAGCGAGCTACAGGACGCAATAGTGCAAACAAACGCGATGGTTAAAGGTTGCGACCCAGCCGCAAAAAGAATGCATCTTCTTCAGCAGCACTTAGAAAGTTTGATGGAATCTCAGAAATCAAGAGCTTCTATGGCAAAAATAGTAGAGGCATAACCCCTCGCTAAGCGCGTGAGCGCTAGCGAATCCGATTGAGCGAATTGTTATGCCGGATTTAGTAGATATTAACGACCACATGGCGAGAGCCTGTGAATGTGGTTGCGTAAGATTTAACTTGCTGCGAAGTGGCGCTATTGAGTGCGACAAATGCAGCACAAAACAACCAAACCTTAATTGGAGTGAAGAAGATGGCAGAGCTGAAGATAAAAGTACCTAACGTTGCACATATTGTAGTAACCGGCCCTACTCAGTGCGGGAAAAGCATTGTAATGGACAGGATTGAAAAGGCTTTGAAGGCTGAATTTGGTGCAAACGTAGTTAGCGAAGATTTGCGGATTGAGCGCAATGGTAACGACTATGAACAGCTTGATGACTGGCAGAAGAAAATGGTTGCTCAAACAACTTGGGTGCTGAGTGAGTCATAACACAGAGCTTAACGACAACGGGTGAGTATATATGAAAACTTTTATTTTAATTGTAACTTTAATTGTTAATGGCGGGAACGATGGTCAAGGAGGCGTAGCTATGCAAGACTTTATGGGGCAAGCTTCTTGTGATGCGGCAGGAAAGCAATGGTTAAGTAAGGTTAACACAATGCAAAGATGGGGGACCAAGTCTTTCTATATTTGCGTGAAGAAAACAATATAACACAGGGCTAAACGACAACAACATTGTGTTGTTATATGCAGGAGATACGAGATGTTAATTGATGTTTGGGAAGTTTATAAGCGTGACTCGCAAGAGTGCTGCATGTTTTTAACTAAAGAACTGGCAGAAAACCAAACAGTTTTTGATGAGACAGACTTAATATCTCAGTCAACTGTCAATGTTACTGATGACCAGTATCACGAACTAAAGAGAGGGAAGGCGGTTTGGTAGCATATAACCCCGCTATTCACGGGCTAGTCCCGTGCAATGCTTTGTTATATTCATAAATTTGGAGACTGAAATGAAAATTGAAGCTACTGGGAACACAAAAGAGCAGGCAGTAAATGCGCTAGATTTGAAGAGACTTGATGTAATGCGACAAACAAACGCCACCTTTGAGGAGCTTAGAATTTATGGTAACTCTGAGCTAGGGTATAAAGTGGTGCAATATTACACAGCAGGAATATAACACAGAGCTTAACGACAACGAGAGAGTGTGTTTTGTTGAGTGCTGTAGATGGCAACGGCTTGTGGCTAATCACCACAGAGAAATCGCATAAAAGATGATACCTTTTAATGCGGCTTTTGCGGAGGTCTATTGAGGGTTCGAGTCCCCGACTACAGCACTCAACAAAACACACCAACATAAACGACAACGGGAGATAGTGGTGGATAACTTAGACTTAATACTTATGATTGTTTTTTTAGTGGCTAGCTTAGGCGCTTTTATGCCATAAAACACAGAGCTTAACGACAACGGGAGAGAGAGATGATTGAACATTTTAATGGTACCAACGGAATTACCTTTAACGTCGAAAGCCCTGATGCTCAACAAGCACTAAACGAGTGGCTTTCAGATAGGCCGCAAGAAATAAAAGACTTAGCTGAAAAGGTTAAGCCTTGGTTTAGGTATAGGATAAAAGAAACAGGTCAGCACTGTACGCTAGTGTCATATTTTGAAGATGGGACATTAAAAGTTAATGTTGATGGGCACGATTCAGAAGCGCTAGATATGATGAATAAAATAGTTCAAGTTAATGTTTTTGGCATTAGTCCAGATAGCCTAGAAGTATTGTCATAACACAGAGCTTAACGATAACGGGTGAGTATATATGAAATTTTTATGTAACTTTAAAAAACACAGGTGGCTGCATATAGCTAATTTTGTTGATGTGACTGGCGGTAGAGGCTTATACCAGTGTATTAGGTGTAGCAAAGTGGCTGTGGATGTGAGTACAAATGGTATCGGCAAACATAGGTATAAAAAAGTTGGCAACCATATTGAGTATGAGTTGCACCACTAGACACATAACCCAGAGCTAAACTTAAAGGAGATTTAAAAGTGGACGATAAAACGATACTTTACACGGCATTACAACACTGGATGAACTACATCCAAACCGGCGACATTGTAATTTCTACCGATAGAGCTTTAAAAATGGGTGAGCCTGAAAGATGCAGGATGATTAACTCTGATCAGCAAGATTTTATAGAAAGACTTAAAGACCTGCAGCACGAAATTTTAAATAGAAACTTAAGGCTATAACACCAACGCAACACAGAGCTTAACGACAACGGGAGATAGTGATGAGTAAATTGAAAGTTGATATAGGAGATATAAAGTGAAATGTAAATACGATACACCGTGGGTGGGTAAATGCAATAAATCTGCTGATGAAAGCGGCTTTTGTGGAGAGCATAAAACCCATAAATGTAGGTGCGGAAATCAAGCTGATCATGGATGCGCAAGTGCAAGTTCTCTAGTTTGTGGCAAGCCTGTATGCAGTGATTGCGGTGGCTATTGTAATACGCATAGATAAATATAACCCTTGGCATAAAGCGCCGAGTTTACTTTGCGCGAAGACGTATAACACAGAGCTTAACGACAACGGGAGATAAAGATGAAGAAAATAATAGGTATAGAGTCTGCATACAGAGAGGCACTTTCAAAGCCTATGCAAAATATGACTATTTCTGCGAACCTTGTTAAAGAGTTGATAGAGAATTATTCAGATATGGAAGGGGCTGTTATTGATTTAAAGGCGAGCCTACGAACTTGCCAAAATACAAGTAATGCGATTATGGATCAATACAAAGATTTATAACACAGCCTTTAACGACAACGGGAGATAGTGATGAAAGACAAGTCCGACATGAGCGCCTTGTTATATGGCGCACTAATTAACTAAGGAATTATTATGAATAAAGATATTGAAATGGCAGCAGAGAAAAATACATGTGTTGCAGATACCGAGCATATGCTGATGAATGCAGAGCGACACATAGAGAAGTTGACGTGCCAACTAAAAGAAAAGGAATACGAAGCGCAAGAGCATGTTAGGCGCTGGCAATTTTACGAGCAAATAGTAAAAAACCTAACGACATTTAAATAGCCACATAACACAGAGGTTTAACGACAACGGGAGAGAGTGATGGTAACGGAGAATAAGTTAGATATGGGAGAGTTTAGGGTTTACAGGTTTGGCGAACACCCGAAACCAAAAAAGTATTTCTTTAAAGAAACATTCCCGAGAAGGCAGCAAGCTAGAAACTTTTGCAGGAATCGTTCATGGGAAGACGGTTTAACTATAGTTCACCCAAACGGAACAGAAGAACCGTACACATAACACAGAGCTTAACGAAAACGGGAGAGGAATTTGAGGATATTTAAAAACAAAGCCCTACTGCTTAGGCTGCGTAACCCAGAAAAAGTAACGTCGGTAATACCAAAGAGTAAGGTGGTAGACAAAGACGTTGCTGTGCATTGGGGTTTAGACGAAGCGAAGACGCTACGTAACATGGACATAAAAGCGCCGTCCCCTATAGAGGGTAGGTACAAGTGGACAGGCAAGTACGAACCGTTCGCCCACCAAAAGAAGACAGCCGGTTTTCTCACTATGAACAGGAAGTCGTTCTGCTTCAACGAGCAGGGTACGGGTAAGACCGCCAGTGCTATATGGGCAGCAGACTACTTGATGAAGCAAGGGAAGATCAACCGCGTGTTAGTGATATGCCCTTTGTCTATCATGGACAGCGCATGGCGAGCAGACTTGTTTACGTTTGCAATGCACCGAACGGTTGACGTAGCGCACGGGGCGAAAGAAAAACGCCGAAAGATAATCGAGGGTGGCGCGGACTTTGTCATCATTAACTACGACGGCGTGGAGATAGTGCAAGATGTTATAGCAGCCGGCGGGTTTGACTGCATTATCATCGACGAAGCTACGCACTATAAAAATCCGCAGACTAAACGATGGAAGACCCTTAACAAGTTAGTCACGCCTGACACTTGGTTGTGGCTAATGACAGGTACGCCAGCCGCGCAAAGTCCAGTGGATGCGTACGGGCTTGCCAAGTTGGTCAACCCGCATGGCGTCCCCAAGTTCGCGGGGGCTTTTCGTGACAGAGTGATGGTCAAGATAACTCAGTTCAAGTGGGTACCCAAAGATACGGCGACAGACGTTGTGTTTAAGGCGCTTCAGCCTGCGATACGCTTTACTAAGGAGGAGTGTTTAGACTTACCGCCAATGGTGTACGTTAAACGGCAGGTCGAATTGACCCGACAACAAAAGAAGTATTACAAACAACTCAAGGATAAGTTGTTAGTCCAGACAGGCGGGGAAGATGTCACCGCAGTTAATGCGGCTGTTGCTATGAATAAACTACTACAGATAAGCGCCGGCGCAGTGTACACCGACACAGGTGAGGCGTTAGAGTTTGATATTACCCACAGGTACAGAGTGTTACGTGAGGTAATAGACGAGTCCAGTAAAAAGATTTTAGTATTCGTGCCGTTCAAGCATGTCATCGACATACTCACAAACAAGTTACGGGCGGATGGTATAACGACTGATGTTATACGCGGCGACGTACCTGCAAAGAAACGCACCGAAATATTTAAACAGTTCCAAGAAACAGACAACCCGAAAGTACTAGTCATACAACCACAAGCCGCAGCACACGGAGTGACACTTACCGCAGCTAACACGGTGGTGTGGTGGGGGCCAACCAGCTCACTGGAAACCTACGCACAAGCCAATGCACGGGTACATCGTTCAGGGCAGACACACAAATGCACGGTAGTACAGTTACAAGGATCGTTCGCGGAGAAACGCGTGTACCATTTACTAGACGGTAGAATAGACGTACACACAAAAATGATAGATTTATATAACGAAATACTTGAATAGTTAGTTTCTAGTAGTTATACTCAACACCTAACACAAACTACTAGGGGGCAGTATGACAGACATAGATTTGGAACAACTGGTGCGCGTACACCATAAGATAAAGGCTAAACGTGCGGAGTTAAGTAAGGAGTTTAAGGAAGCGGACGGTGCGCTTGCGACACAGCTTGACGCAGTTCGAGACGCGTTACTCAAGTACTTGGGGGATAACGGTATAGAGAGTATCCGCACTAGCGAGGGTACGTTCTTTCGTTCAACCAAAACGCGATATTGGACTAGCGATTGGGAGTCCATGCACAAGTTCATCATGGAGAATGAAGTTCCTGAGTTTCTCGATAAGCGTTTGAACCAAAAGAATGTTCGAGAGTACCTAGAAGAAAATCCTGACAAAGTCCCAATGGGCCTTAACGTCGATTCAGAATACACATTAGCAGTGAGGAAAAAGTAATGAGCGAATCAGTCGAAGAAACTCCAACGTACGTCCCTATCGAAGTGGTGGGTAGACGGCTATCGTTGGCTATAACCACGCTACGGCAGTGGGTTAAGACGGGTGTTATCCCAAGCGACACATATATCAAAGTAGGGCAGACGTACCGGTTTAACTTACCCGCAGTAGTACACGCATTATCTATCGCGGAAGATGCCCCTAAAAGTGTAGTAGAAATTGACCCTGACGAGGATATGTAATGCGTAGGATTAGCTTACGCGACGGCATGTTCTCTAACAATGAGGAGGCTATCGAATGTGTTATTGTCAACGCGGCGAAAGTTTCACGCGCTTACTTCTCTGGCGAGTTTGATCCCGATAAGTTAGCTGCACCAACTTGTTGGTCTAGCACTACGCAAACACCTGACCCTGATGTGCCGGAGGAGCAAGTACAAAGTCGTCGGTGTATGGACTGCCCGCAGAACGTACGTGGTTCCTCGGGGGCAGGGAGGGCGTGTAGGTTTTCGCAGCGAGCAGCCGTTGTTATGTTGGACGATTTGGAAAGGGTTTATCAAATTCAGTTGCCAGCCACTTCTATTTTTGGTAAAACTGTCGGAGGCAATATGCCGCTACAGGCTTACGCTAAATTTTTGTCCGAACATAATACAACTGCTATATCTATAGTAACAAAAATATATTTCGACCTAGATAGTGCAATACCTAAAGTCTTCTTTAAACCAGTACGTCCTCTTGAAGAAGCAGATTTAAACCTTGTTACGGGTATGATTGACCACCCCGATACAATCGAAGCAATAACTTTGCCCAGCAATGAGCGAAGCGCAACCTCGTCACCCTTTGGAATTGTCGAAGGGTACGAACATCCAACCAACCATTCTTAGGAGAATGAGCAATGCAAATGATCGACAATGTAGAAATGTTATACCCACGTATTAACCGTACGTACCACTTTGACCAAGCAGAGAACCGCTCTGTGCCGTGTGATGCGCTGGCCGAAAACGCTGCGTACGAGACTAAGTTCTTGATGACCAAAGAGCAAGCCAAGGCGTTGTTCAAATGTATGGCCGAAGCGTACGCTGAGAAGCGTGAAAAGAAATGGCCTGAGAAGTTAGACATGCCTTTCGAGAAGCACGACGACGGACGGTATATTGGTAAGGCTAAACTCAAGGGCGCGTATAGTGGAGAGCTTACTAAGAAGCCGATGCAAGTAGACGCTAAAGGTAAGGAGCTACCAGAAGACTTTCAGCTAACCACCGGCAGTACGTGTAACCTCGCAGTTATTTTTGTGCCTTACAACATGCGTGACCACGGTGTATCTCTACGTTTGAAAGCTGTGCAAGTTGTGCAGTACGCGGAGATGACAGCTGACAACCCATTCGGGGAAGTTGAAGGGTTTGACCAAGACGAGGGCAGCGACAACCCTTTCGCCACTAAAGTCGATGCCGTTGATAAGACTAAGGAGTTGCCCGACGACGGATCAGATGATTTGTTTGGTGACGACGAACCTATCGTACCAAAAAAAGTAGTTAAGAAAAAAGCTCCCCCCAAAGTCGAGGAAGCAGATGCCTCGGACTTACAAAACCTAGTGAGTGGTTGGGACGACGAATAGTCTACCTCTGTGCTACGGTAGGGGGACTCCTCTACCGTAGTTATTTTACTTTCATGGGGGGATTATGGACGCATTATCGTTTTTGAGGGGGGCATTAGCGGAGGGGAACTTCTATTGCCTGCTCGCGTTGAGAGACGGGGGGAAAGAAAAAGAAAACCGGCGACAAGTATTTTTTAGTAGTAGAGAGAAGTTGGTAGGCGCTGCTGCAATATGGGATGCGCGAGGGTGGGATACTTTTTTTGCACTAGGATCTTTCGCGGAGGCAGGTAGACGCACTGCCGAAGAAATACAAAACGTAAAAGCATTTTTTATCGACCTAGACATAGGGGATGACCCTAAAAAATACGCTGATATAGGGGAAGCTATAGCTGACCTACGTAGTTTCTGTAAGCAGTTGGGGCTACCTAAACCTACCATAGTTAATTCAGGATACGGCGTACACGTATACTGGATGCTCAAGGAGTACGTTCCCAAACATGATTGGTCATGCGCGGCTGCACAGTTTAAGAAAGTAATGGCCGCGCATGGACTACTCGCTGACCCTGCCGTAACTGCTGATTGCGCCCGAGTACTTCGTATACCGTCAACGCACAACCACAAACAAGATACACCTAAAGAAGTTGCCGTAGTTACGCAAGGGGATTGGATTGACTTTGATTCGTTCGTTGCGAAGTTAGGACTAGACTCGATACCAGTTCCCACTAAGGTCGAACAAGACGCGACTAGTGCGTTTCTTGATGCGCTGATACGCGATAGAGAAAGTAGTTTTAGGACTATACTTGAGAAGACGGCGGAAGGCAGGGGGTGTAAGCAGTTAGAGATAATCGTCACTGACCAAGAAAACACCAGTGAACCTATGTGGCGAGCTGGGTTGTCTATCGCCAAGTTCTGCGCCGACGGTAAGAAAGCCGCAAAGCTCATATCTCGTAGGCATCCTGAGTACGACGAAGAAAGTACCGCAGAGAAGTTCGACCGGATAAAGGGGCCGTACCTGTGCAGTACGTTTGATTCTAATTACGAGGGGGTATGCACCGACTGCCCTAATTGGGGGAAAGTAAAATCCCCTATATTGTTAGGTTCACGGGTTAAGGAGGCGGCTCCTAATGAAGTTATTGAGACCGCGACTAACTTACCCAACGCACCTAAACTTAATTATGTAATCCCACAATACCCAAAACCTTACTTCCGAGGGGCTAACGGAGGAGTGTATATGCGCTCATCTAACGCTGACGGGGATGTGGAGGAAGAACTGATATACCACAATGATCTTTACGTAACGCAGCGTATAAAAGACCCTGAGACCGGCGAGGTTGTCGCTATGCGACTACATAAACCCCAAGACGGTGTTTCAGAATTTACGATCCCGTTAATGTCGGTCACTTCTCGTGAAGAGTTCCGTAAGGAAATGTCTAAGCAAGGAGTAGCTGTACCGAAAGTGGATAAAATAATGCAGTACGTACTATCGTGGGTAAACGAACTACAGGCGACACAAAAAGTGATAGATGCACATAGACAGTTTGGTTGGACTGACGCAGAAAACAACAACTACGATACATTTATTTGGGGGAACACTACGATAGAAGCTAACAACATATCGTTTAACCCGCCATCGACGCAGACCGCCGGACTATTCCCCGCAATGGAGCCGAAAGGTTCGTTGCAGGGGTGGAAAGATTGCGTAAATTTCTACAACCGCGATGGGTTAGAGTTACACCAATACGTTGTAGGTACAGCGTTCGGCTCGATACTTATGCCGTTCTTCGGACGCGAGAAATGCGCGGCGCTGCATATCCACAGCAAGGGAACTGGGCACGGTAAGACTACGGCGTTGCACGCAGCGGCTACAGTGTGGGGGAGTCCTGAAGCACTAGTTATTGAGAAGACTGACACCCATAATACTAAGATGAACAGGGGCGAGATATACCACAACCTACCTCTGTATATGGATGAACTGACTAACGAGAGCGGGGATAAACTTTCAGACTTAGTGTACCAGCTAACCACAGGCAAGCAGCGCAACCGAATGGTGGGTTCGGTGAACGCCGAACGTTTTAGGGGGCTACCTTGGCAGCTTCTAGCTGTTACCACAGGTAACACAAGTATTATTGAAGTCATTAGTATGCTCAAGAACTCTCCGATGGCCGAAGCGCAACGTATGCTGGAGTGCCACTGCAAGAAATCAATCTTTGCAAAGGAAGAGACGGACAAATTCAATGCCGCGTTAGGGGATAATTATGGGCAGGCAGCTATCCCGTACGTGCAGTACATAATGAATAATGTAGACGCCGTTGCTAAGTTGTGTATAGACGTTAGAAAACGGATTGACTCCTTAGCCAAACTAGAGAATATCAATAGGTTCTGGTCTATCCATGCCGCCGCGACTATCAGCGGGCTACTTATCGCCAAGAAGGTTGGGTTGATAGACTACGATATAACCAAAATACAGAAGTTTATTGTCGGTGTTATTGAGGCCAATAAAGACAATACCATTGATATGACCACTGATGTGGAACAGCTCGTCACGGAATACCTCCTCGAACATTGGGGTAAGTTTTTGAAGATAAAAAGCACCGACGACCTTCGTAAGGGTAATAGCAACGGGTTAGACCAACTAGTCATTCCTGAGATGATGCCCTCGCAAGACGTGTTCGGTAGGTACGAGACTGACTTAAACAAGGTGTTTATCGTACCCAAATACCTGAAGAAGTGGTGCGGTAAGCAGCAGGTCAACTACGCGGAGTTCTTGAAGGAGCTGAAGTCTAAGTTAGGGGCGGAGACACTCAGAAAACGTATTATGAAAGGTACCCCCGCACAAGTGTTAGCGCAGCCTGTAATAACATTTACTATTAAGATAGATATTGAGCAGGCCAGTGGATCAGGGGATTCGTAGAACCTTCGATATTAACCCCGATGGGGTTTGGGTAGTAGTGAAGTGGGAGGACTTTGTAGTGGGGTCTTCCTTCTTCGTACCTTGTATAAATACTAAACGATGTGTGCAGCAAGTAAAAGATGTCGTAACCCCCCGCGGCTACGATATTGTTCAAAACGTTACAGTAGAAAATGATCGTTTAGGGGTTCGCATTTGGCGATTATTGTGATAGATTGGCGTTGATTGTGCAGTTGCAGTCATTCTCCTATGTAAGGCCCAGCTACTCCGTCCGGTATCCCTCCCTACTTGGCGGAGTAGCTACTAAGGGCTACAACCCCCCGTATATATCTTCTCTTAACTCCGCTAACGCCTCGCGCATATTCTTGTTGATCGACACACCGTTGTGCATGGTTTCACTAGTAGCCGCGTGCGACTTCATCGACTTCTTGATAGCTTTACCACTTAATGCTGCGGTTGGGTGTTTGTCGTTAAATTTGTATATCTCATCCATGATTTTGTCGGCGGCTGCATAATCCCCCATACGCTCTGCGATGTACAACTTCTTCGTGAGACTACTCCGCTTCTCATTCACCGATTTATCTATACGTTTGAGCAACATGTTCTGTTCTTGCGTTCGGGTATACTCGACCGGAGCGAAACCGAATATCTGCGCGCCTAAGTCTCCGTAGTTCATATCGGCGAAGATGGGATCTCCTCGACGAGTCAATGCTCCGCCGTCTCGGGGGTATCGCACTAGTCCTTTGTACGCATTGCGGACAGCGGCGGGCAGCATACTCTCTATACCACGTTCGTACTGCCCCCTACTTATGTCCTGTCCGCCTCGATAGAAACCTTTCATCGTGCTTCCGAAGGGGCCGGCTAAGTAGTGGAATATCTGCTCTTCTGGGGAAGCATCGGGGTTGTACTTATTTGTCTGTATGAGTAGCCCTGCTAACCCTATTCGTGAGGCTACATCCGCACCCGTGACGAATGTAGGAACCCCCTTGAACAACAACTCTGAACTAAGGTTCCTACGTACAACAGAGTCGAAGTCTTCTTCGTCGTCGTCTGCAAACATGTTAAACAATAGCCGCACTGCGCCGTACATTGGTACGCCCTGCGCCCCTGCCATAAGTAGAGAGGTGCCCAAAACACCTGCTAGTTCCTTACGTGCTACACTCCGATCTTCTTTCGACAGGCCACTTGTTGCGGCATTAAACGATTGCAACATAGTGTAATACATCTGCATACCGTAGTTCTTGTACATAAGCGCGACACGCCCAAGGTCATTTTGCGCCAAACGTGAGCCTGTCTCTGTAACCGCACCACCGTTTGTTTGTGTCTCTCGGTACAACGCTGTGTCCGCCGCTTCTTGATACTGCGCGGCACTGAGTTTCTTCTTAGGGTCGCCCCCACGAAGTCTGTCTAGCTCTAACAAATATGCGGAGGTCATGGCTACTTGTCGGTTATAAATCTCGACGTTGTGAAACATGAACGCTGACATCTTAGTAGCTTTGTCCACAAAGGTTTGCGCCCGCCCTGACTGAGTCAACTCAAGTTCATCCGCTAGGTAAGATTGGTTCAACCGCCCACGATCTAAAGCTGCCTGCACAAGGGGCTGTAGCTCTTGCACTCGTTTTTTAGTAGCCTCATCAGGGAACTTTATGTCTGTACGTAACTCAAGTATCCCTTCCGCATTGGGGGCAAAATAGTTATCAATACTAATTTGTCCCTTAACTGTCATTACGTCCTTGTCTTTACCTAAAGCGCGTAACTGCCGCGTGCTGGTGCTTGACGTTATTATCCGAGCCGCCTCTCTGATAGCCGTACCTGTCTTTTTGTACCCATACCTAGCACCAAAATACGGCATAACAAACAACGGTATCTGCGAGGCGTTAACCAATGCAGATGAAGCGTTAAACCCTATCGTATAGAAAAAAGCTAGCCGGTTGGCTGCTTGGGACAAATTCTGGTAAGGAGTGGTGGGCTTTATGCCGAAATCGGTACGTTGTAGGATGCTAGTCGCAGCGTTATCGAACCCTTTTAACCTCTCAGCCAATTTAGGGTCTGTCTCCATCTTCTTGTCCATCACTTTCTTATATTCGCCAAGTTCAGCGCGTAGGTCTCGTAACGAGTTACCTACTTCAAGACGTGCCACTTGTCGCCCCAAATCATAGGCTTTACGGTTAAAGGTATACACGGCATCTACTTTATACCCCGGACTGCCTTCACGCGCCTTTAACGATTTGGCGTAGGACGACTCTGGCAAAGCGTCGATATACATGTTGAGTATCTGGTTAGTCACCGCAGAGTCTACTTGTGCCTGTTCAAGTTGCGTAAGTATGTTTCTCACGAAAGCTGTGGGAGGAACTGCATCTTTTGAGGTGTAGTCTATCTGCCCATTGTCCCCTATCTCGATCATTAGAGAGCCGTCCTCGTTACGCTCTACAGTAGGGTCATTTTCCAGTTTGGCGATAGCGCGTTCCCGCTCCTTACGAGTGTTGAACATAAGCACAGTTACCTTGTCCCGCTTAAACGCTCTTTCGTCTCTAGCGGTAGCTTCCAAAACCTCGGCTTTAGTCTCGTACACTAGCTTGAAGTTACCTTCACGTAGCAACGGGAAATAAGGTTCCAGACTACGTTTGTCAAATAACTTACGGGTTAGTACATCGCCTAGCTTCTCGCCAGTTTTAGAGTCTTTAGCGTCGCCCGCCTCTGCCAACACAACGGCCTTTAGTCGGTCGAACAAAGATTTATATTGGTCTCGCATGTCTATGTAGACAGCTTGCCCTTCTGGGCCGAGTTTGTCCCACTTCTTGCGGAGTTCTTTATATACCGCTAACTTGGCTTCATTTTTTTCGTACTTACTTCTAGGGTTCGAGGGGTCTACCTGTTCTGTAGTGCTGGTGTACACTACATCGTTGTACAAATCCTCTTTTTCTGGATGGCTCTTCATCCATGCAGCAGTTCTGTACGACGTAGCTTTCAGCCGGTCGTCTACTTTTTGCAACTCTGCACGCTGTGTCTCTAAGGTTACGTGTACCTTGTTCGCTAACTTACCCAGCGTTGCGTCTATCTTCTTGGCTTGGTCGGCTAGTGCTTGGCTACCTAACGCGTCGTACAGTATCTTACCCACTCTGTTTGAAGCGTTGACTACAAAGTCGTAAACCCTGTCTCCGAATCGAGTCTCCTCACTCCTAGTAAAAGAGTTACCAGTAACTTCTTTAATACCCTCAAGTATCTTGTTGACGTTCTCCTTTGTGCCGGACAACGCCGCGGGTTGGTTCATGTTCTCTTTCGTCGCGGCGGTACCAATGTTCGGCGCGGGGTTGAGTATCTGCTGAATCATAGCGTCAACCTGATCACCAGCAGAGCGCCCTTGCGCTAGGGCTTCAACCGTAATTTTGGACTTGCCCCTTAGTGCGCGAAACCAGTTCCCTATTATGTTAAGGAATCTACGTAAGGCGCTTACGTCTTTTGCGTCGGGGTATATGCCGTCTAACGCTACGCGGAATTCAGGATTGCCGAACGCTTCAGCGATAAACTCTTGTACGTCTTTTGTGCCGTACGCGGTGCCTAGGTTAGGTTTAGTATCCGCAAATAATTTTTCCAACGCTTTAGTCATCGGATGAGAAGGGTTGCGTAGAGTCTCCAACGTAGCCGCGTGGGATAGTTCGTGTAGTAATGTTTCAGCCGTTATGTCTACAGGGCTAAGTACTATCGTGTTAGTCATACCCTCAAATGGCCGAGAGATGAAGAACCCTGCGATACTGTCCGTTGAGACGTTCTCCTCGTTTGCCTTTGCAATCAACGCACGGCGTGCGTCAGGGTCGTTGTATTCCGCCACCCGTACGTCTGTATTACCAGTATAGCGCGACAACAATGTGGCAACTTGTCGCAGTCGGGTACTCTCTACTGTAGCCCCTAATGCCAATACAGCGTTTTTGAGATCCCCTTTTCTAAGTAGGGCTTCGACGCTAGGATGCACTGGACGCCCCAATGCCTCGTAGTCCCGACGGTCTAACTTCATCGACAATGGAGTGTCGAACTGGTCGAAGTTGTTGTAGTATTCGTCGTACGTATCTGGATCGAGTATATCTACCTCACTAGGCAGCTCGAAATCTCTAGTGCGTTTAGTCTGGTCTTCCCGATATTCTTTATCTATTTCGACAGGCTCTACACCAGCTTCTTTATCGGCTTTAGCCTTATCCCTAGCTTCAGACTCAGCTTCGGTCTTCGCGTCTTGACGTTTTAGTTGCCCGATACGTTTGTCTAGTTTGCGGACAACGTCTCCAGACAAGTTTTCTTTAGCCCATTTATACGCGAGCTTTGCATTGTTACCGCCTTGTTGGGCGTACATAGCATTTAGTTCGGGTATGCTTTCCCCAGTTTTTTGGTATTTGGGTGTGTTAAATGCTATGTCATACGCCAAAAACTCTAAGGCATCCACTACACGGACACCTTTTCTAAAATAGGCTTGCATACCCACTAGTTCTTTTTGGGTCTCCGTAAGAGACGCTCTAGTGGACTTGCCCGTCCTAGGGTCTTTAGTACTCGCCCTAACCGGCTTTTCGTACGCAGCAGCGTATACTTTCTCGATATTAGCGGAGGACACGTCGTTTAGGTTAGTGTTAATCAACCCACTACGAACTTTCTCTACCGCGATTTCTTGCGTTTTCTCCGTACCTACGTACTTCGCTGCGATAGTATCTTCCTGCGCATCACGTTTCTTCGACGCCGCGGATTTTTGCTTCTGGTCAACTTTTGTAGAAACTTGTTTCTGTACTGGCTTGACTTGTTTCGCCCCGGGCGGGGTACGAGAGGGCTTAGTACCAGAAGATGTTTTAGTAGCTTTAGGAGTTGTTGTCTTGGTCTTGGCAGTTGTTCTTTTGGTTTTGGTTTGCGCCGCTGCCAACGCCTGTTTTACTTTAGGTACAGACTCCGCTATCACCTCTTGCCCGTTGTCTAACTTGGCGACAAACGCACCTGTGCCTACCTGCTTTCTATTTTTTATTACTCGCTTCTTAGGGCTGTATTTAACTTCCCCGACTACCTCGTCGCCATCTTTAACGTCGTAGGTGCTGTTCTCGGCAGTGCCGAACTTAGTCTGGTCTAGTTTTAGTGTACCGTATTCTCTTCTACCTCCTCTTGCAGGTACTGGAGCAGATCCCCCAACATCACCCAGTGGTCGCTCTTCAAGTGTAGTAGGTTGTCCGGTATCGGCAGTTTGCTCCACCCCTTCTCGCTGGCTATCTCTACCACTTCGAGCGCCAACTCCAACTCTTGTTGTGTCAGCTCCATCACTGACTCTACTGTCTCTGTCAGATAATCCGACGCTCTCGTCTCCACCATCAGTAACTTCCTCTTTGGGTTTACGTTCTTTTTGAGCACGTTTTTCTGGAACTAGCGACTCCAAAAGGGTTTGTTTTTCACTTGTAACGTCTGGTTTTCCAACGTCTCCAGACTGGGCAGCAGAGCGCCCTAGGTTAAGAAACGTCCGTATCTTGGTACGTTCCGCAGGTGTTGGTGCTGGCTCCCCCGCACGAGGGCCACGCGCTTTCAGTGCCCGCTCAAACGTTTTTTCTAGTGTGTTGTAGTTTTTAGTGTCGGTCTCGTCCATGACCTTACGTAATGTAAACTCTCGTAACTGTTCCTGCGCGTTATTGGCACGGGTGTCTTGTAACAGGTTAAACGACTCTACCTTCGAGGCTTTCTTTACTGCCTCGTTCACCGCCGCCAACTCTTCTTTACTTTGTTTCTTGGGCTGCTCTTTATCTGCTGCCACCATACGTTCTATTTCGGCGGTCTCATCAGCGTCTATTAGTTCGTCTATTTCTTGCGTCTCGGCTTGATCTACTAAATCCCCTTGCGCGGGCTTCTTAGCAGGTGCGTCTTTTTGCCGACGCCCGAACGGTGTGGAAGGAGCCTCTTCTTCGGGGGTACCTACTCTGCGCCGCGTTTGTTCTAGCTCTACAGCGAACATGTCCCCTTGGTCTTCGTCTAAACGCTCTCGCGCTTCGGCCTGCGCTTTTCGATCTTCTTCTGGATCAGGGAAAACAGTAGGCGCTTCCTCTGCAACATCTTCTTCTGGTGAAGAAGTACTACGAGACCTCCCCGGCAACATGTCTACTAGAGCCTGAAAGATAAAGCCCGTAGCACCACCGTATCCGGCAGCTTCTTTAGCGTCGGCGAACAGTACTTTGTTTGGGTTGTACCCTTTCTCGACTACGTTCTGAGCAACGGTTTGGGCAAGTTCTTGTATGGCTTCCACACCACCAGTGGCACTTGCACTAGATAGGCGCTTCTGTATCCCCTTAACTTCGTCGGGACTAAATATCTTACCTAACTTATCCTCCGCAGGTTTACTAAACTTGCCGATTGCTTTGAGGAAGGGGACGGTCTCTAACGCACCTGCGCCGAGTATTCTCGGGTCAGTAATCGCTCTGTTGCGAGCTTCCTCTGGCAAACCTTGAGCACGCGCACGTTCACTTGCTTCGCCTACTTGCGTACCCACACCAGCAGCGGTACCTGCGACGATTGCTCCTGCGGGGCCAGCCGCTAACCCACCAGCGAGTGTGGCCGCACCTGTGGTTGCTATACTACCTAGGCCGGAGCCTATGTTGTACAGGATAGATTCTGGATCACCTCCTTCAGGCCGCATTGCTTCCGCACTACCACGAATACGGTCACGTACAGCACTTTCGTTTCTTTCGTTTAGTAAAGTGGCTCCACCTAACGCTGCTTGCTCGTAGGTGTTAACCGCACCGGAACCAAATCCGGACATTAAGTTTTCTATAGGGCCAGACTCTAGCCGGCGAAGTCGGTCAAGACTCGCGCCGCGCTCCTTCCGTAGGCGTTGTTCTTCCTCTACAAAGGCTGGGCGTCGAGGGGATAGTTGCCGAATAGCATCTTTTAGAATACGTACGTCTTCAGTATTTCCGGTGGCTTCAGCTAATTCCAGTGCTCGGTAGGCGCGGTCTAATGTTTTAGCAGACAATTTGTTATGTTCCGTATTTGTTTAAGACAGCATCAAACCCAGCCGGATCTGCTAGTCGATCTATGCCCGGCGTAAAAGCCTGATCGTAGCCTAACACATTCCCCGCGGTCTCTATCTGACCTAACAGCCCCGAACTTGCCGCTGCTTTGTTGACGGAAATCAAAATAGCTTCCTCTTTAAGTCTCGCTTGAAGCTCGAATTCCTCCCGTATTTTGGGGTTTGTTGCTTGGGCAGCCTTCCTCCTAAGTTGTTGTACTTCTGTATCGTTGTCTTTCGCCTCTTTAATCGCCTTGAAAAGAACTTCAGCTCCTTTGCGGTATGTTTCTTCCAACTTGTTTCTCTTCTCAACACCAGCAGTTTTTATGGAATTAGCTTGCTCTATTGCGAGAGCAGTGCGAGCAAAATCGTTATCAATATTCGCGGAGTCTATCTTTAACGCCCTGTCCGCTGCCGCTACCGCCGCCCGCATGTCTTCATTTTTCATAGATGCCGCAGCGGAGTACAGAACCCGCTGGTTCTGAGCTAGACTATCAACTGCATCTTCGACCGATCTTATGGCGGACTTACCAATATCTACGTCGCGTGTACGGAAATCGCTAGTTATCGCCCGATCTTTTTCTAGGTACCCTTCTAATATTCCTCGCTGGCGGTCACGTTCTTTTTTCGCGCCCGCACGCCCTGCTCGGGCAAAACCCGTCATACTGCCCTGTCCTAATCCAGCCATAACTCTTTCGGTGCCTATCGCTTTCTCACGCTCTTCAGGTGTCATACCGAACTCCCCTTTTAACGCGGCTAGTCCCTCCATTTGTCGGTCACGATCTGCTTTAAGTCCTGATCGGTCTAAGCGTCTTTCTGTCTCCGCTGCAAGGGCGTCACGTTGCTTAGGAGTAAGTTTCTCGGTATCGAGGCTAGGCAGTTTTGTAATACCACTAAAGTCTGGTTTGTAGTCCTCCGCCTTGAGTGTCTGTCTTGTGTCCGCACCGCCCCCTAGAGCACCACTAACGCTAGACTTTGTTCTGGTTGACGAAGAACCCGCCGGCATCGCCCCCATAGCAGGGGGAGAATCAGGTATGTCTTTAGGTTTTAACACCCCTAAACCGCCCATATCTTCTCGGGGTACCGGAGCTGTTGGAGCTGGCGAAGTTGGTGTCGGCACCGCGGCGTTAGCCATTACGTCCGGCGAATCTTCGCCCCCCAATGCAGCAAGGCCCAAACCCCCAGCACCCACAGACGCTGCGCTTGCTACTTTAGGTGCGCTAAGTGCAGTGGTCGTTGGGGATTTAGGAGCGTTTGGCGCTATTTTCTTCTCAGTGGTGAGTAGTTTTTTCATCATCTTCTGAGCTGATTTCCCCGCAGGGCCAGCTAGTTTTGCTAACTTCGGAAGTACCGTAGCAGCAACTTTTATTCCACCACCAATGGCCCAACCAACCGCCGGCAGGAACACCAACCCATAGGAAAGAGCTTCCGCTTTGTTATTACTCGCCCATTCCGCCGCATCCTTTGCTAACGGGATCAGTCCGTCTTCTACTGCTCCACCATCTGCATACCCGACAATGCCCCCTGCGGCCATACCTTGTACAGGTGGGCGGGCTTGTTGTGGCATAGCTTGTTGTGGAGCTTGTTGGGGTATTCCCATCTGTTGAGCACGAGCCGCTTGTTGCTGCTGTTGTTGCTGCCCAACACCACCTACGTTCTGAGCAACTTCTTGCTCACGTTGTTGACGTACAGTGCTGTTGTTGGGCTGTGCGTTTAGGCTCTGCTGTCTTTTAGCTGCGTCCTGTTCTGACTTTATTCGCTGCAACGCAAGCAACGTGACCATGTCTTTGGTCATCGCGTATTTTTGTTGGAGTACTTGTGGTTTACCTCTATAGGCGTCCACCATAGTGCTCACTTGCTCGTCTACGTTACCTATCATTGCATTATCCTGTCATTCGTATCTAAATTAACTGGCTTGTTGGGGCACTTTCAACGACTTCCGCTCCGCTAGAGTCACCGCCAAGTATACCCCCCAAAGCCGCCTTCCCAGTATCAATAATGCCGCCACCTATGTTCCCTAAAATACCGCCAAGACCCCCACTAACGTCCCCGCCGAGAGACTCGTATGTGGATATAAAATTATCCATCTCACTTGGTTGAGAGTAGTTGTAAGACTGCGCTTGTAAGGGCATATTTTGATACATAGATTGTTGGAACTGTAGCTGTTTGTAAGGATACAACTGCTCCATCGAGTATTGGTCTATGTCGGCTTGTATGCCTTCTTGCTCTATACTTCGTTGCACATCTCCTGCGCGTGACTGCGCGTCTAACCCGCGCAGCCCGTAATCTCGCATCTGCATAGCGTTATTTTGTAGTCGATCTTGCTCGGTGTTGAACTGTTGCCGGCCTTGTTGGAACGCCGTGTTGTACCCTTCGCCTGTTATATCCGCAAGGTTACGGAGCATGTTACGTTGAGACTCAGACTCCATTATAGCCTGCCTACCACCACCGAACGCCCCAGCCCTAGTAGCCGCAGTTCGATTTTGTAGATTAGAGATTTCCGCTTGCCGCCGCGCTTCTTCCAGTTGTGGATTTAGTGAACCTTGAAGATACGGGTTCATATACTGTTGTTGCGCCGCAGCATCAAAGGTGCCCGGATCGTACTGGCCTTGTTCTGCTGTAGGTAGCGATAACCCTGCCAACCCCTGAAAGGCTTGCTGCTGGAGAGCGGATTCATCTGCGGTTAGCTGCCCTGTGTACGCTTGGTACCCTTGTTCAGTTAACGCCCGCGCCTTACCGAGCATATCGGTAATATCTGCCCCCGCCCAATTAGATAGCGAAGACTCACCCCCCAACACTTCGCCAATAGGTTGTTGTTGTCCTGCGTTTGCTGTTGGGGCCGGCCCGCTTGATTGTACTGGATCTGCCATTACCTAGCTCCTAGTCGGAAAAAATTGTGCAGGGTCTATTTCCCTACCTTGCTGAGTACTACCTGTGCGCTCTTGGCGTACGTCTTCCAACATTTTGGATAACGCATCGGCACCTGCATTAGAATTACCGTTACCCATATGGCTAACAACGTCAGCCGGAATAACAAACTCACCGTCACTCAATGCAGCGGGGGCGTTGTTGTCTATTGTAGCAGGGCGTTGGTCAGCCATACCATCAGTCATACCGTTTAAGTACCTACCCCCGCTAGGCAACCCAACGATCCCGCCAACGTTATATCGTCCGTCTCTTCCCGCTTGCACCTGCCCACCTCGGGCTAAGTTTGTAGGACGTTGACCCTGTGGCATTTGACCCATCGGACGTTGTGGGGGACGTTGACCTTGCATCGGAGGACGTTGACCCTGCATCGGAGGACGTTGACCTTGCATCGGAGGACGTTGACCCTGCATCGGAGGACGTTGACCCATTTGTGGTGGTGG
>Ga0206131_10000794_pt1 | contig 42426 bp, 40 predicted proteins | sample Helgoland_Spring_FD_148636 | JGI IMG/M metagenome (GOLD analysis project Ga0206131, IMG submission 148636) | Pelagic subsurface seawater microbial communities from Kabeltonne, Helgoland, North Sea - Helgoland_Spring_Bloom_20160517_1 | ecosystem: Environmental > Aquatic > Marine > Epipelagic ... | reverse complement strand
CAACCGGTGAAATCGTCATGGATAACGTGTTCGTGCCGGAAGAAAACAAACTGCCGAAAGCCCGTGGCCTCGGCGGCCCATTCGGTTGCTTGAATAAAGCCCGCTACGGCATTGCATGGGGTGCCATGGGCGCTGGTGAGTTCTGCTGGCGCGCAGCCCGTGAATACGTGATGGAGCGGAAAGCCTTTGGCCGCCCGCTCGCCGCGACGCAGCTGATGCAAAAGAAATTGGCGGACATGCAGACCGAAATCGCACTCGGCTTCCAAGCCGCTCTCCGTGTTGGTCGGTTGATGGACGAAGGCAAAGCCGCACCAGAAATGGTGTCGCTGATCAAGCGCAATAACTGTGGCAAGGCACTGGAAATGGCCCGCGTCGCCCGTGACATGCACGGCGGCAATGGCGTTTCAGACGAATATCACGTGATCCGCCACATGATGAACCTGGAAGCCGTCAACACCTATGAAGGCACCCACGACATCCACGCCCTGATCCTGGGCCGGGCGATTACGGGGCTACAGGCATTCAGCTAAGTCTTGAGGCTGTTTAGCCTCTAGACGAATAAGGCTTGAGACGTTGGGGCGCCTTCATATGAGGGCGCCCTTTCTCCATTTGGCAGGCATAGCGTAAGCTGAGCCCTCGACCCCAGAGGAGGTTCTGAATGCCAGACGCAAGCGGCCCCGCCCAATCAGATGAGTTTGCCCAAATGGTCGATGACCGGGCGAGCGAAGGTCAGTTCCGGATTGACCGGCGCATGTATGACGACGAGGCCGTGTTCGAGGCGGAGATGGAGCGCATCTTCGAAGCGACGTGGATGTATGTCGCCCATGAAAGCCAAATCCCAAACGCTGGCGACTATATTTGGACAGAGGTTGGGCGCCAGCCTGTCATTATCAACCGGCTAGACGATGGCAGCGTTAGCGGCGTTATCAACGCCTGCTCCCACCGGGGCGCACTGCTGACAGCAAACCGCCAGGGCAATGCCCGTGTGCTGGTTTGCCGGTATCACGGCTGGACGTTCAAGTCTTCCGGCGAGTGCATTCGTATCAAAGATGAAGCCGCTGGGTTCCCCAATGGCGTCGATAAAAGCTGCTATAATTTGACAGCCGTTCCCCGCGTTGAAAGCTACAAGGGCTTTATCTTCGCCTGCCTGAACCCAGATGCGCCAACGCTGACGGAACATCTGGCCGAAACGCTCCCCTTCATTGACATGCTGGCCGACCAATCCCCCGATGGCATGGAAGTCCTGCCGGGGTCTGCCGCTTATGTGGTGGACTGCAATTGGAAGCTCCAGGTCGAGAACGGCGTCGATGGTTACCATGTGGGTGTGGTCCACCGGAATTTTGCCCAAACGGTGCGGCGGCGGAATGAAATCAATGGCGCTTCGGGCATGAAGCTGACAGAGAACGCCCGCTTTGATCCGGGTGCGGTCGAAACCGCCTGCTATGACCTTGGCAATGGCCACAACATCATTTGGTCAGACCGGGGAGCGCCCGAAGCAGCCCCCTTGTATGAGGCCAAAGATAAAGTTCTGCCCGAAGTTGGGCAGGAAAAATGGGATTGGATGGTTGGGCGCGGGCGGAACCTGCTGCTGTATCCGAATCTGTTCCTGATGGACCAATCCTCCACCCAAATCCGCATCATCCGCCCTTTAAGCGCTTCGTCCACGGAAGTCCGCGTTTACTGCATTGCGCCGAAGGGGGAGAGCGTGCAGGCCCGCACCGCCCGGCTGAATAAGTTCAGAGATTTCTTCCTAACCAGCGGCCTCGCCACGCCAGATGATTCCGTCGCACTGGAGGACACCCAAGCCGGCGTCGGCGGCAGACTCGCCAAATGGTCACCGTTCGAGCGTGGCCAGGCGACGGAGATCAAAGGGCCGGATGCTCACGCCCGCTTGCTCAACATCAACCCCGTCGCCAGCAACACGCCGTGGGACCTGGAGACAATTTTCGTAGGCCAGTATCGACGCTGGGCCGAATTAATGACGGTGCGGACATGAGCCGCATTACAGACGCTGAAATCCGCCTGCACTATGAGGTCGAGCGGTTGATTTTCCGCGAAGCCTATCTGCTCGACAATCGTATGTTTGACGACTGGCTCGATCTCTATCTGGAAGATGCAGAATATTTGATGCCAGCGTGGATCAACGAAACCACGCTCGCGACAGACCCGAACGCAGAGCTTTTCCTGATCTACTTCCCAACCAAAGCCGGGCTTGATGACCGCGTTTATCGGATCAACACCCGGGATTCCTACGCTTCAGCGCCAATGCCGCGCAGCGCCCATGTAATCGGCAATGTGCTGATTTTGGGCGGAGACCAGGACCGAATTGAGGTGACCTGCAGCTGGACCGTCCACCAATACGCAGACCGCAAAGGCCCGCGCAGCCACGGCGGGCGCTATGACTATGTGCTCGAACGCGGCGATGACGGCCTTAAAATCGCCAAAAAGCACATCACATTCCTGAATGACCGGGTAGACATTCCGTTGGACGTATACAACGTATAGCGAATTGGGACCGGACGGGGTTTCTGTTTGGCTGCAGGTCTCCCCCCTCTCCCCGCCCTCTCCCCCCTATGGGAGGCGAGGGGACCCTCGGAGGCGTCGCCACTCATGCTCCCTCGCCTCCCATAGGGGGGAGAGGGAGAGGAGAGGGGGGAGGCCTGCAGAACTGAGGCTACTTAACTGAAGGACCAAAGCTCATGCGCGCCGTCGCCAAATTAGCGAAAGCGGAAGCCAGTGTCGGCGTCATTGATGCGCCGGAACCAGAGGCAGGCCCTGGCGAAGCGCTGATCCGCGTTTCCGCCGCCGGTATCTGCGGCACGGATATGGCGATCTATGACTGGGCGCCACGGATGCAGCCCCGTGTCGCCCCGCCACGTATTCTAGGCCATGAAGCGACTGGCGTTGTGGAAGCGCTGGGTGCTGGCGTCACGCATATCAAAGTTGGGGACCGGGTTAGCTTAGAAAGCCATATCTTCTGCGGTGAATGCCGATTCTGTCGCCGGGGTGATGCGCATCTTTGCCAATTTCTGGGCTATCCAGGGATCAGCATTGATGGCGGGTTTGCCGACCGGGTAGCTGTTCCAGCACAGATTGCCCGCCCCGTACCAGCCGGTATGGATGATCATCTGGCTGCAATGATCGAGCCTTTTGGTATCGCTGTGCATTCCTGCATGGCGCAACGGGGCGTATCTGGCAGGACAGTTCTCGTGAACGGCTGCGGCCCCATCGGCCTGATGACAGTTGCGGCTGCTCGTGCGCTCGGCGCCCGGCGCGTACTGGCGGCCGATCCGAACCTGAAGCGCCTGAAACTGGCGGAGCAGATAGGTGCTGATCTGATCATCGATCCCACCAAAGCCGATGTCGCCAAAGCGGCTCGGGACGCCACCGGCGGGTTCGGCGTTGAGGTCGGCATCGAATATTCCGGCGTAGCCTCCGGCTTGGACGCCGTGCTGGCAGCGACGGAACGCATGGGCGATATCCGCCTAGTCGCGGGGCCGAAAGATCCGCACCCACTGGATATCAACGCCATTCTTCGTACCGGCATCTCACTCTACGGTGTGCACGGTCGCAGGCTTTGGCAGGATTGGGATATGTCTGTGGAACTCCTAAGCGAAGGCCACGTTGATATATCAATGCTCGCAGACCCGGTTCTGCCGCTCGACCGCGCTGTCGAGGGGTTTGAGGCGATTAAGGCGGGCGCGGCGTTGAAGCCAATTTTGATTCCGGAACAGGCCTGATACACCGAGCGCCCATGCGCCTGATTTCACACCTAGCGATTGGTCTGTGGGCTTCGCTGCTTGTCACATCGGCAGCAGCGAATGGCTTGGACGCGCGCCGAACTTTGGAGCCAGGTCGCGTGTTCCAGGCACCGATGGCAGCGCCCGCTCCACCGCCGCGCCTACTTCTGGCCGAGCAGCCTGAACCCGAGCCAAAAGGCACGCCGGAAGTTGAACGTGGCGATCCATCAGACAAACCCGCCAACACCCAAGCGCCAACCAAAGTGTATGCTTACGAAGTCTTCTATAATGCGCCCAAAAAGAAGCTGGAAAAGAAGCTCGTCGATCTATCCATATTGCAGCGCAAAGTCGCTGAACCGCCACTTAGCCGGGCGGCGTTGATCCGCAGGGTCGAAAGCGATGTGGCGCTTTTCCAAAAAGCGTTACAGTCGGACGGATATTACGCCTTCACGGTCGAGCAAAAGATCGACTTCGCAAACGCCCCGGTCGCCATCACCTTCGATATCACTCCAGGCCCTCGGTACACACTTGGGCAATACCGGATCGACTATGACAACCCGGACGCACCGGGCCTTTTTAAGGACCTAAGCCTGCTTGGCATCGTGGTCGGTGGGCCGGCCGCATCTGAGAAGATCGTCGAGGCGGGGCCAGTGATCCTCAGAAAGCTTGGCGAATCGGGCTATCCACTCGCTAAGCAAGGTAAACGCCGTGCGGTCGTGAACCATGATGAACAGACGCTGACAGTCGTGCTGGACATCCACGAAGGCCCCCGGGTGAATATTGGCCAAACATTTATCGCAGGCGTAGACCGCACCAAGGAAAAATACCTCAAACGGGTCGCCAATTTGGACCAGGGCGATCTGTTTGATATCTCAAAGATCGACGCCGCCCGCCGTCGCCTGTACCAGACCGGCCTGTTCAATGGCATACAGATCAATTGGGATGATGCACCCGATGAATCCGGTGAGCTGGACATCACCGTCGTCGCAAAAGAACGCAAACCGCGCACCATTTCGCTTGGCCTGAACTATTCGACGACCGAAGGGGCCGGCACCGACATTGCATGGATCCACCGCAATATCTTCGGCGCCGACGAAGATTTATCCGTGACGCTAAAAGCCGCTGAGGTTGAGCAGAGCCTCCGCACCGAATTGGCAGCACCCAACTGGAAACGGTTGGATCAACGCGTGCATGTCGCTGGCGAGATCGCGCGAGAAGTGACGGATACCTACGAAGAACAGAAAATCTCTGCCGAATCAGGCGTCAGCCGCCCGTTTGGCAAGCGCTGGAAAGGCTCTGCGACCGGCGTGCTGGAAGTGTTGGAAACGACGGAGAATGCCATCACGACCCAGAATGTCGTGGCCGCGTTCCCGCTCATCGCCCTTTACGACGGCAGCAATGATCCCTTCGATCCTTCCAAGGGCTACAAGCTCGAATTCAAGCTGGAGCCTGCTGCGATCACCTTAGATAACACCGATTTCCTCGCGACATTTTCCATGGGCGGGTCGGTCTATCACGACCTGCTTGGCGACAAGACGCTGATCGCCGCCGCACGCAGCCGGGCCGCCTTCATTCTGGGCCCAGCCCGAGACCGCATTCCTGCAAGCCGCAGGCTCTATGCAGGCGGCGGCGGTTCGATCCGCGGGTTCGAATTCCAATCCGTCGGTCCGCTCGACGCCGGGAATGATCCTGAAGGCGGGCGCTCTTCCTTGGAATTCGGTGTCGAAATGCGTTGGCGGATCACGGACGATATCGGCATCGTACCCTTCATCGATGGCGGGTCCGCATTCGAGGACCCAAGCCCAGATTTCACGGATTTCCGCTTCGCCGCCGGGCTAGGCCTTCGCTATTACACGCCGATTGGTCCGCTCCGCCTGGATGTCGCTGCGCCGCTGAACCCGCGCGAACAGGACAATCTGTTTGAATTCTATATCAGCATCGGACAGGCATTCTGATGCTGCGCGTACTGAAATGGTCTGGCATCACCGTGCTGGCGCTTGTCGCCCTCATCGCCGTTGCGATGATTGGCGGGCGGTACTGGCTGGCGAGTGATAGCGGGCGGGATTTCATTGCGGGCCAGGCAGAGGCAGCAGGCGTGCGCATTGCTGGCCTTGATGGCGATCCGTTTGGCGCATTGACCGCTGCAAAAATCGAAATGCAGGACCCGCAAGGCGCTTGGCTAACGGTTGAAAACGCCACGTTCCAGTGGCATCCGATGGCGCTCTTTTCCCGCACAATCTTGATAGAAAACCTTGCGGCGGACAGGGTAACGGTTGCGCGCCAACCGGCTTCTGACCCCGGCGAGCCATTCGATCCGCCACCTATATCTGTCGAACTGCAGCGCCTTGCCGTTAAAGAAATTGTGATTGCGGAGGCTGTCGCTGGCACGGCTGCGCGCTTGAGCCTGGACGGCAACGCACGATATGTATCTGGCGCTGCGGAAGCGAAAATTGCTGTAGATCGGTTGGATGGCCCCGGCAGTTTGAAGCTTTCTGGTGGCTACCGGCTTGCTGACAATCATTTTGATATTGACCTAATGGTCGATGACCCAGCGGGTGGCCTCGCCACCAGTCTGCTTGGTTTGCCGGATGGCGTGCAGGCTGTGCTGACCGGGGCCGGTGATCTTTCCGCCTGGAAGGGCCGCTTGGACGGCAAGACTGGCGCATCCAAGCTGGCGGACCTGGCAATCACGCTCAATCGGTCCGGCAATGCGATCCAGACGACAGTCAAGGGCGACCTGCATCCAGCCATTCTGATACCCGCCGACCTGCGCGAGACCATTGGCGACACACTCGCTATCGATCTAGTGGCTGGGCTAACGGAAACCGGTGCCGTTGTTGTCGAACGCTTCACTGCGAAGGCAGCCCCTGCGGCAATCGCGGTGCAGGGCCGGTTTGAGCCAGGTACCGGTGCCGTTAACGCGACCGTGCGGACTGAGGCCATCGACGTCAGTAAGATCACGCCATTTGCGCCCGGCCTTGAACTCAAGAATCCAGCCATGACGGCAGACGTTTCGGGCACGATCGAAAAGCCCCAGATTTCAGCAACAGTCACAGCCAACCGGGCCGCCATGAACGCCATTGCGGCCAGTGACATCTGGCTGAAGGTTCAAACATCCCCAGATCTTGCCGCAGCCCAGCTTGGCGCACCCTGGACAGCGCGGTTGGAGCTGAAGGAAATCACGCTGGACGACCCCCAGCTCACCAAGCTTAGCCGCCGCCGTTGGGTCATCGATGCATCCGGGCGCTATGACGCTGATGCAACACGGCTGCCGATCAAGGCGCAGATCACAGGCGCTGGCTTGGCAGGCGCACGCTTTAACGGTGGTGCGGACCTTTCGGGCGTCGTCGAGGGCGCTTTCACGGCGAATGTCCTGAACCTGGCAGAACTCGCCCCCCTATCCGGGCTACCCCTGAATGGCCAAGGTAAACTGGCGGGCGATGTTCGGTTCGGGCCTGATGGATTGAAGCTCAAAGGGCTGAACGCAACCGCACTGGGCGCAGCGCTATCCGGTACCGTAACGCTTGGACCGGGACTACAGAAAATCGACAGCGCCCTGAAGTTAAGCGTGCCTGATCTCGGCAAGGTCGCACGGGTTGTTAATGCGCCGGTGGATGGTGCCCTTTCTGGCGGTATCAATATCTCGGGCAAACTGACGGATCCGGCTGTGGCGGCAGATCTGAACTTCGCGCCGCTTATTGCCGCCGGGCAAACGTTCCAGACAGCCCGCATCCAGGCGGATGCAAAAGGTCTGACGACCGGCCCGAATGGCCGCCTTAATGTGTCCGCTGCCTCACCCTATGGCCCGCTGGATGTCAGGACGCTATTTGCCCTCAAAGGCCAGATACTCAGCCTGAGAGACATTGCTGTTAGCGGACCAGGGGCGGAAGCGGCAGGCGATCTGTCGGTCAATCTCAACACAACAATTGCTGACGGAACGGTGCGGGTGACGCTCGCCAGCCTTGCGGAAGCAGGTCGCGCGTTCGGGCAGCAGGCGGCTGGCGAGGGCGGCGGCGTCATCAAGCTTTCCGGGGGCAGGTCCGGCCAGCAGATCGATGCTGACCTGGACCTAAAAAACCTTTCTGCCGCTGGCGTCAACGCAAAACGCGTTACGGTGAAAGCAAATGGCGGCATAGATGGTGCCTCCCCCATCAAGGCAGAAGTGACCGTTGAACAGGCGAAGCTGGACGGTGCGGACATTGCCGAAGCCGTGGTCACACTAGACGGGCCGCTCAGCGGCGCGGACGTGACGGCCAAAGTCAAAGGAAAAGCGAGCGGTCAGGCCATGTCAGCAGATATCGCTGGCAGACTGGCGCTCACCAATGGCGAGACCCGCTTTGAGCTAGCAAGTGGCAAGGGCGCATTCGCCGGAGCGCCGTTCAGACTGGAGCCTGGCCTCCGCATTTCACAGAACAGTGCTGGGCTAACGGTCAAGGGCCTCGACCTTAAGTCCAAGCCCATAAAACTCATCGCATCTGTTGATATGTCGGGCGAGCGGATCAGTCTGGACCTGAGAGAAGCCAATGCTGATCTGGGTGCGTTGCAGAAATTCATCCCAAGCCTACCTGTCCTTGGCCAAGTGACAGCCTCTGGCAAGATTGACGGCACACTGGCGGCGCCCCAGGGTGCCATTGTCCTGAAAGCCAGCAGTATCCGTGCGGCTGATGATCCAAGCGGCGCCGAAATGGAAGTGGATGGCCGGTTCGGCTTAGCCCCTGGCGCATTGACCATTGACATTAGCGGCGCTGGCCTTGGCCCGACACCGCTGACAATCAAAGGCGAAGTTGGGCTTGCACAAAGCGCGGGCGGTCCGCCGCTGCCGAATGATGCGTCCCGGCTGGCTTTGGCGGTTGCATGGCAAGGTTCTGTTGAACCGATCCTGGCATTGGCGCCGCTGGATGATCATCGCGTGACTGGCGATGCTACGATCGATATCCGCGTTGGCGGAACCATGGGCACGCCGGATGTGCAGGGCCAGATCGCACTCGGCCCCGGTGGCTATGAGCATCTGGAATTCGGCACGACATTGAAGTTCGATCAGATCGCCGTCACAGCCAACGGACCACGCATTGAGCTTCGCCCATTCACCGCACAAGCTGGTCCTGGCAGTATTTCCGCCGAAGCTGTGGCGACGCTGGATGCAGCGGCGGGCTATCCATTCCAATTCACCGCAAACCTAAGCAATGCGCGCCTTGTCGCCCGGGATGACATCGCGGCCAGCGCCAGTGGATCATTGAAAGCTGAAGGTGGTGCCAAGCTTATCAATGTCGTCGCCCGCATCACGACCGATAAGGTTGAGGTAGAGTTGATCGACAATCTCCCCGCTGACATTCCAGAGCTACACGTCACTGAAATTGGTGACATGCCGGAAGGCCGGGAGATAGGTGATGAAGATACAGGCGGTGGCGGACCGGTTATCAACTTAGATGTTGCCGTGAATATTCCGGGACAAGCGTTCGTGCGTGGGCGCGGTCTCGAATCAGAATGGGGCGGAGATATCACCGTTGGCGGGACAGCGGCGCAGCCTGATATCAATGGGCTGCTGACCATGCGCCGCGGCACGTTTGATCTGCTCGGCAAGCGGCTCGACATCACCAAAGGTGAGGTGCGATTGAGCCCGGACGCCAGTGGCAAGGTCGACCCGCTGCTGGATATTGTGGCTGAATATGAAGGCAATGATTTCGTCGCCAAGGTGCAGCTTCTGGGCCCAGCGGCGAAACCGGAACTCATTCTGTCGTCCACGCCAGAACTGCCCCGTGACGAAATTCTATCCCGGTTGCTGTTCAACAAAAACGCTGGCGCACTGACGGCAACGGAATCCCTACAACTCGCCGCAGCCGTTGCGAGCCTTGCCAGTGGCGGTGGTGGGTTCGACCCCGTAGCCGAAGTCCGCAAGGCCGTCGGCATCGATACATTGCGGGTTGATGTGGGCGAAGATGGTGCGCCTGCCGTTGAAGCGGGCAAATACCTCACCAAGGATATCTATGTCGGCGTGCGCCAAGGCGGTGGCAAGGCAGCAGGCGCGGTCGTGGTGGAGGTCGAGCTGTTCGATAATGTGACCGTTGAGAGCGAGTCCAAACAAGACGGTTCCCAGAAAGTCGGCGCGCGCCTGAAGTGGGATTACTGACCAACTTCCGAAGAGTTGCACTGATCTAAGAGCGACGTCAGAAGTTCACCGCATTCAGAATCGAACACGCCATCCACACGCCGGGGCCGGAAGCGGCGCTGGAATGCGGCTGTCGCAGACGCAGTTGCACTATCAAGCGCGCCAGATTCCGCAACTGCGTACCCCCACTGGGCGAGCAGGCGCTGGGCCGTAATCAAGGGCGGGCGTTGACCGAAGCTATTGCGACGCGCTGCTTCGGGCCATAGCCCAACGCCTGCGCGGGCCAATTCTGCCCATGGGAATAGCTCGCCAGGGTCCGACTTCCGTGTCGGTGCGATATCGCTATGGGCAAGTACGCGCGGCTGAACAATCCCATGACGTTCCATGATTTCACGGGACAGGCTGATGACGGCGGCGATCTGCGCTTTTGGAAACGGCTTTAGGCCATGGGCATGGCCGGTATTGATGATCTCTATGCCAACAGACACATCGTTCAAGCGGCTGCGCCCTGCCCAATGGGATAGCCCCGCATGCCAGGCGCGTTTCGCTTCATCCACCATGGCGAACACGGTGCCATCTTCATCCACACAATAATGCGCGCTGACCTTGGCTTCAGCATCGGCAAGCCGGGCCAAGGCTTCCGCGCCCGTCGCCATGCCAGTGTAGTGGAGGATCAGTGCATCGATCGGCGCTCCGGGCGGGCGGTCGTCAAAATTCGGTGAAGGGTAATGCTGGATCAAACTGGACTGTCCAGCGCTTCAGCTTTTTCCGCGAGCGCTAACCAGCGCTCCTCGGACTCCTCAAGCTCAGCCTCTGTTTTCTTCAGGAAGGCCGTCAGCTTGTGATAACGGTCCGGGTCCCGGGAATAGGCGTCGGGTTCGGCCAATGCTTTCTCAATCCGGCCAACGTCCTGCTCCAGCTTGGCGATGGTTTTAGGCAATTCGTCAAGCGCATGCTGCTCATTGAAGGTTAGCCCCACGCGCTCCGAACGCGGCCTTGGCGGCGATGCAGTGGGCGCGGATTTAGCCGGTTTTGACTTGGTTAGACCAAGCTTATCGCCCCGCTGGCGGACGTAATCTTTGTAACCACCGACAAACTCCCGCGCTTGGCCATCCCCCTCCAGCGCGATAATGCTGGCGACCATGCGTTCCAGAAAATCCCGGTCATGGCTGACCACGATCAGCGTGCCTTTGAATTCACCAAGGGCATCCTCCAGCAGGTCCAGCGTATCCATATCGAGATCATTGGTCGGCTCATCAAGCACTAGAAGATCGCTAGGCCGGGCAAGCAGCTTGGCCAGCAATAACCGGTTCCGCTCACCACCTGATAACGTGCTGACCGGACCACGCACTTGGTCCACGTCGAAATTGAAGTCCTTCAAATATCCAACCACATGGCGCGGCGTATCCAGCACCATCACTTGGTCGCCGCCGCCGGGGCACATGGTGCGCCAGAGCGATTCGTCAGGATCAAGGCCTGCACGCTTCTGGTCAAAATAGGCAGCGTTCAAGGTTTTAGCGATGCGGACATTGCCACTGTCTACGGGCAAATCTTTGGTCAACATGCGGATCAGCGTGGTTTTCCCCGCGCCATTGGGGCCGAGCACACCAATCCTCTCGCCTTTAAGAATGCGCGTTGAGAACTCACTGAACAGCACGCGCTTACCCTTGCCGTCCGGTGCGGGGACGGAGGCCGAAATATCCTTTGCCTCAATCGCCATTCGGGATTTGGCTTCACCTTCGCTGATCTGAAGATCAATGCGGCGGGGCTTACCGATTAGTGCTGATCGTTGGTCCCGCATAACATCAAGCCTAGCCAGTCGACCTTGATTGCGCTTCCGCCGCGCCGTGACGCCGCGCAGCAGCCAGCGTTTTTCCTGGGCAAGTTTGGTGTCCAACCGCTCCGCCTGCCTGGCTTCTTCCTCATAAATGCTTTCAGCCCAAGCCTCATATTCGCGGAACCGCTTTTGCGCGGTGCGTAGAATGCCACGCTCGAGCCAGAACAGACGCTGCGTGATCGCATCCAGAAAGGCGCGGTCATGGCTGATAACCAGCACGGCGCCACCGAAGCTCAACAGAAAATCTTCAAGCGCTTGGATTGCCAGCAGGTCCAGATGGTTGGTGGGCTCATCCAGCAGCAGCACATCTGGCGGGCGGATGAGCGCGCGGGCCAGGCTGACCTTGCGCGCTTCGCCGCCAGAAAGTTCGGTCGTCATGCGCGCGCCCGGCATGCCAACACGCTCCAGTGCGGCCGATATCTCATAGTCGCTGGGCGGATTGTCGGGGTCAGCGGCAGCCACATGCTCCCACGCCGTTTCGCCTTCATTGAACCGGGGTTCCTGCGGCAGGTATGAGACGCGCGTGCCGGGCTGCAAGAACAGCTCACCAGCATCAGGTTGAATAACGCCGGCCATCAGCTTCATGATCGTTGTCTTGCCACAGCCATTCCGACCGACCAGCGTCGCCCGTTCACCGGGCAGCAGCTGCAGTTCTACATCCTCGAACAGCGGATTGGCACCGTAGCCAAGAGACACGCCGCGCAGGGCTATGATGGGCGGTTCGGCCATGGTTTGGGGCGGCTTTGCTGGGACAGGAAACGCCCCCTCACGATCCGTGGGCAGGCAGGGAAGGTATCGAAGCGTCCAAACTGGGACTCCTCGCCCCCCAAGGGGGGAGAGGCGGCACCGGCAACAGAATCAAAATTCTGTTGCCGTGAGTTTTAACGAGCGAGCAGTGAACAGGTTAGAAGGAGCACGCGCTTATCATCGCGGCAGCGCCCCCCTCACCCTGTCCCTCTCCCCCCGTAGGGTGGAGAGGAGAATGCGTTGGAGCACCCACTACAAACCCAGACGCCCTCAGCCCTTAAGAAGCGGCTTTCAGCGGTGTGCGCTTAACCGTCATGGTGTCGACGCCTTCGACACGGATCAGCTTGGTCGGCGCGTCGCGATAGGGCGCGTGGACGGCACCGACTGGATAAAGATGCGCGTCGCCTGGCTTCATCACGTAGGTGTCTGTCTTAACGACTTCCCCTGGTTGATCGCCTGCAGGCTGCTTAACGATCTTCCAATCGGTCATGCTGGTTTCACCAACGGCTTGGCCGTAGATCGCCCAGGTCGGGCCGTGATCATGCGGATTGCCCTGCTTTTCGCCGGTATAGCTATGGGCGCAAATGCAGAACCCAAGATCAGCATCGCGGTAGATCACGGCGCGTTCTTCCGTGGCCTGGCCAAGCTGTGCCTCTACGAATTCCTGATCATTGAGCGCTTTCTCAACGAACGCACACACTTGCTTCTGACCGCCAAGGCCAGGGTCAGCCTGCAGAGCGCTACGGCAGTCTGAAGCGAATTGATCGAGCGTATAAGCCATGGGGTCTCTTCCTTTATGCTGAAATTCCGTGATGCCAATTTACAGCGGTTCGCGCGTGAATCAAAACGGTGGTTTTCACAGTGGTTTTCAGTGTAATTGCATCAGCCAACGGCTAGACTGATTTGCTTTAATAATCGCGTGATTATCAAGGCCACTCCAACGGCGATGGCAAGTCGAAAGGCGCGAAGTCAATTCTAATGGCTCGTCGGCTTGCCCCAGTTTGAGACGGCTTCGAGCGATGAAGCGTCAGCATCTTCAAAATTAAGATATCGCCCCGTCTTGCCTCACAAATCTCTTCCGGATAGCGGCTAGCTGCTTCCGACGCTTGTATGGCAGAGACGAACCCACATTTGTGACTTCCCAAAGCGATCTGCATGGCGCCGTTTGACTCGACCGTGTCGTCAAGACGCACGCGAACAAAGAGCATCTGATGAAGCAATTCGATTGGCGGCTCGCAATGCCAAACGCCCGCCTTTCGGGTCCAATTGTCAAAACCAGCAGCATCTTCTCGCGCTTTGACGGCGATAATACGGTCTTGATGCCACGGCAGTGTCCAGTTGCTATTCTCGGATTTATTGAAACCAACAATCCGCACCGGTTTCGTCTTCGGATCAATTACTTGAACTGCTCGAACCAATGCACTGGACAGCGAAAACGCAGCCGCATTCTTGTAATCAATGTCAATCCGCTGCCCAGGCCTCGCTTCGATAGCGACAACATTATCTAAGAACGCAAGTTCATCTTTCGGAAGAGCATCCCGAAGCCAAACACGACCGTCCTGCTCGAATTCATCAGCCAGTTGGGGATCAATATGCATTCATAGGTTTTGCTGCAAGCGAGTGCAGCACGCAACCCGGGCCGGTAGAACCATCGACGAGAATAATCCTGCATCTATGCTTGCAGGACACCACAAACTTGAATGCGAGATCGACAGAAGGAGCTTTAAATCTGGCCCCCGCTAGCCGGTGGCAGCGCCTGCAGCAGCGCGTTCCCGGTGCAGATCATATCTGCGCTGGTGCCGCGGTATCGTTGGATTGCTTCATGGATCAGTGCGGCGGTTTCGGCGTCTGGCGGTGGTAGGTTGGACGGTGGCGGTGGGAGGTCCTGATATAAATCATGGCCCGCCTGAACAATCCCGCCAATGGCCCGCGCCTCTGCCGCTTGCACAGCCGGATCAGCGCGACGTGGCGGGATAACGGCAGCGAGATATGCCGCAAACGCCGGCCACCGCACGAACTGGCGATAGAGCGCTGGTAGGAACGGCGCGCCGCCAATCGGCACCATTAGCGTTTGCGTCGCCGCAACCAAATCATCCGATAAGCCATCCATTGCTGGTAGTACCGGCATATCAGCAAGCGGCGTCGGCGCCTGCCATTGCGCATCACCGTAGCCAGATCCATTGGGCGCAGCAGCCCCTGTTGCCAGCGGTTCTAGCATGGCACCAGTAATGACGTTGACAGGTGATACCCGTGCGAAATTGGCAGCGATATTGCGGATCGTCTCAACATCCTGATCGCCAACGCCCAGCAATCGCAGCACCGAGGGCGTGAAGGGCGGTAAAGGAGGTTGGGCCGCCGCCTCTGCCGCGCGCCACGCAGCTTCCGGCGCTTTGCCAGATATCATTGCTGGGCTAACGACGGCCCAGCCCCATTCCAGCACGCCGGGCATCGTCGCCAGAAAGCGCTGTAGCGTTGAAACATAAGGCACGCCAGAACAACGCCGGATTTCCGCATAAATCCGCGCGAGGTCGCCCGTAGCATCCGCCTCACTAAGTTCGGGGAGATAGCTCATGCGGTGCTCCCGTGCAGATGATCTTTCGCCAGCATCACGTGGGCGCCTTTAACGCCGTTCACGACCTGACTAACACGGAGATCGCCGGTGATGCTAAGCAGCGCATAGACTTCCTCCCGGCTGAGATTGGTTTTCTCCGTGCCAAGATCGATCATCCCTCGCAGAGCTTGCTTCGCTGCCTGATCTAAATCTGGGTCCAGGCCAAGGGTGATGTAATGGGTATCGGTTTCTGCAATTGGCAGGGCAAGATTGCGATTTTTGTGCAAGTGAAATTCGAATGTGCCGGTGAGCGCGGCTTCAATCGCGGTCACGTTGACTTCACCATCGCCCTGGCGCGCATGACCATCACCGGCGGAGAAGTTTGCGCCCTCCACAAATACCGGGAACGTAATGGAAGCGCCGACGCCGAGTTCCTTGCAATCCAAATTACCGCCGAATGCGCGCGGTTCGATGGAGCGTTGCATGCCCCATTCTGCCGGAGGTGCCGTGCCCATCACGCCGAAGAAAGGTGCCAGCGGCAGTTCAACCCCCCAGGGCAATTTCGCTGTCATCGCGTCGCCATCAAGGGCGATGTGGATCAGCTTGTATTCGTGGAAATCCTCATACAGCGCGCCTGCGAGCGGCTTGATATAATTCCACCCCCAATCGCAGCCGATCTGAATATCCTTGACCCGCACCTCCAACGCATCGCCGGGCTCCGCGCCGCGCACATGCACGGGGCCGGTCAGAATATGGCCGGAGCCGAAGGGCGGTTTCACATTGGCATGAACGTCCGCATAGGAGGGCGGTACGGTGAATGGCGGGCCGGGCATCACGGCAGGCGCGCCCGAAATCGCTTCAATGACGACCGTATCGCCAGAATCGATCTCCAGGACCGGTGGAATATCGGCGGCGAACACGCCCCAATGGCAGGTCTTACCGCTTGCGGGGATATGGTGGGTTTTGGGCATTGGCTGCGTATCCAGGTTTGGGGTTTGTGGGATGATCCCATGATATTCGTTGGAACGGAACGCGCTTGTTTTGGGGGAGCAGTTCGTTCCGTTCTACTGGCTTCCCCCCTCACCCTGCCCTCTCCCCCCCTATGGGGGAGAAGGATCAGGGTGAGGGGGGTGCTTACGGTTCGGGAGAAAATGATAGCGACACCAAATCGATTGTGTGATTCACGCCTGCCACAGCACGATCCGACAAATGTTCACAAGGAGCGCTTGGGCGGAACCCCTGAGTTTCAGCCAATTCATATAGCCCCAATGGCACAAGCGCTGGCGCATTTTCTTCACGCGTATGCTTTTCGAGCTTTGCCGCCAAGTTCACAGCATCGCCAATCACCGTCATCTCAAGCCGATCGCCATCGCCAACGGCACCATAGATCACACGGCCACTTGCAGCAGCGCCAATGATTTCGACGGGCGGCAGGCCTGCATCAATGCGCTCTGCCGCCCAAGCTGCCGCTTCCGCCATACAGGCTTCGAGGGCCCTACAGGCGTCCCGCGCATAGGTTTGGCTTGGGGTCGCCGCACCGAAGCTGGCCAGGATGCCATCGCCCAGGAACTTGTCGATGACACCGCCATGGCGGCGCAGAATGGGCGTGAAGCGGGCCTGATAATCCGTTAGCAAAGCAATGACATCCGCAGGCGGCAGCACATTCGCCATCGGTGTGAAGTTCCGGATATCCAGGAATAGCACGGCGGCTTCACGGGTATCCCCCTCCCCTGCCGCGACCCGGGCTTCGGATTCCGTCACCTGCGCCACCACTTCTGGTGCGAGGAACCGCGACATATCCTCTGCTGCTGCAGCGTCCGCCACGGCTTGCTCCAAGGTTCGACGGGCGCGTGCGATTGCGACGGCAAGGACGATTGTGACCATCAGGATTGAGATGATTTTGTCGAATTCAGCGCCGATCAGGATCGCGTTATTGGTCATGTAGTAGATGTAATCGCGGGTGACCATCATGCCGCCGTCGTCCCACATGACAGCATAGGCCACCATGCCGCTCCAGCCGATCGCAGCAGCTGCACCGGCAAGAATCACATACAAAGCTTCAAATCGGAGCGCGCGGAGGCTGATAAAAATGAACACATACAACAGCGTCGGGATTTTCAGGTAAAATGAGGGCGGTTGCTCATACTGGAGGTGGAAACTCCAGATCATGCCAAGCAGCAGCCCCATATCAGCAACGGCGGAAATCGCCACCAACCATCCCGGCAGGCGCCGCTTGTAGGCGATTGCAAGGCGCAAGACCGTGAACAGCGCATACGCCCCAAGTGCGAGTGCCGCCGGTTGAAAACCCGCCCCATCCGGTGCTGTTTTTGGTGACAGGGCGTAGAGCGTCCCGAATACGATCACCGCACCCAATTGCAGCCAACCAATCAGAATTTCGCTGCGGTCCTGGGCAGCGTCAATCCGGGCGCGCACTCGTGCTGGAAGCGCCCTGCCAACCGGTGCGCCAAGCACTTGCGTCATGGCCCACATAGGCAGGCGCCTCCAAGCTGGAAGCGTGGACTGCCGATCAGGCGCGTGTGTCTTAACAGGCGGTTGCATGGGTCATGTTATGCATCAGGTGGGGATAGAATGGGGCGCACGTTCCAGTATCCCACACTTCATATCTCTGTGATCGCAGGCGACCGCTTCTCTAACCAGATGCTGGTTGCGTGGGCACCGTCGGGTTTTGGCGGCAAGTCCGGCATCAACGCTTGCACATCCTCTGCCATGCGCGTTTCGGCATAATGGCTGGAGGCGATGATCTGATATCCGCTGTCTGCGATCAGGCCGTAGACTGCGTTTTGTTCGTTGTATCCGCGCCATTCCCATGCATCCGGATAGGGATCTGGCAGCAGGATATCGTGGATATGGACCAGCGCACCTTTTGGCAGCATCGGCATAATCCGGTTGAACAGAATATCCACGTCAGACCCCGGCATCAGCACATGGCTTGAATCGATGAAGAGCATGTCCCCAGCGGCTAAGTCTTTGAACGCAGTTTCGCCTGCTTGCTGGATTGTCGCCTGTTGGATTGAGACACGGCCCGACAGGCCCGCAATATCTGCTCTAGGTGCCGGGTCAATCGCCGTGATGATCGTCGGTAGCCCTTCATCCGCGACGGCGCGCGCGGCGAAGCGGGTAGAATGACCGCTGCCGATCTCCACGATGCGGGCAGGCTTCCGCGCGCGGACCAGCCCATACAACAAGGCTGCGTCCAGTCCCGGGAACCAATCCTGATTGAAGCGCGGCGCAGGCGGCGGGTCACGGCCATCCATCAACGGCCAATGCGCACTATAGCTTGCCGATTGTTCCAGGCTCTGCCGGATTAGGGTTCGCGCTGCATCAAATGGTGCTTCTGGATAGGGTGTTGATGGCGGGGGTGATCCGGCACGGTAACGATAAGGGATAAACCAGCCGTACTGTCCAAGCCCAAGCGCATCCGCTAGCTGAAACCGCATGCGGCGCAGGCGTTTGGAGAGTGGCAGACCAGATGCACTGCTGCTCAAAGCGTCAGCGTCTCGCCTTCGATGGCAGCAATGGTGCCGGGGCGCGCTGCCGCCGCTTCTGCCGCAATCTTGTCCATGGCATCATCCGTGCGAGCGGGATCATGGTGGAACAGCACCAATTGCTTGGCGTCCGCCATCTCCATCAACCGAATGCCTTCATTCCAGGTGGAATGGCCCCAATCGGGACGACCTGCAAATTCTTCTTCCGTGAACATCGCGTCATAGACCACGATATCCGCCTTATCCATCAGTTTGAGCGCACCTTCATTCGGCTTGCCTGGTACATGCGCAGTGTCTGTCACCACAGCAATGGCCTTGCCGCTATATTCGATACGGTAACCAGTGCAGCGGCCCGGATGGTCCAGCGGTGCTGTCACTAAGCGCACGTCATCAAAGGGCTGCAGCGTCTCACCACAATCAAAATCATTGAAGCTGACATCAGCTTGGAACACATCCGGCGGCACTGGGAACAACGGATTGGACATCAGATGTTCGCAGGCTTCGCGCAATGTACGGTCCGGGCGGAGATGGCCGGACCAAAAGCTGACCTTATTAGTCGGATTATAGGCAGGTGCAAAAAACGGCAGGCCAACGAAATGGTCCATGTGTGTATGGGTAAAATACACATTCAAATCCTGGCCATTGCCTTCGCCCGCGAGTTTACCGCCAAGTGGACGGAGGCCTGTACCAGCGTCAATGACAATTGTCCGGTCACCGCAGCGAATTTCCAGGCAAGGCGTATTTCCGCCATAACGCGCCGTCTTAGGACCAGGAGCCGCTATGCTGCCCCTCACGCCCCAAAAAGTTATCGAAAACGCGTCGCTCACCCGCTGCACCCCGTCCGGCTAAAAAGCATGCCGATTCATACAGAACTCTCTGATCCTGTATTAGTGGCGTTAGCGACAAAATGAATCAATGGGAGAATTGACCAATAAGTGTGCGCATTGTCACGGCTGGAGCTTGTATCCGCCCGGTTCTGTCACCAAGATTTCTGCATTTGAAGGATCGGCCTCTATCTTTTGGCGGAGGCGATAGATGTGGGTTTCCAAGGTATGCGTCGTCACACCAGGGTTGTAGCCCCACACTTCGTTCAACAGCGTTTCCCGCGGTACTGGCCTGCGCCCGGCGCGGTATAGGTAGCGCAGGATGGCGGTTTCTTTCTCCGTCAGATGCACTTTTTTATTGGCGGTTTCATCCACCAATATTTTCCCACCCGGCTTAAACACGAACCGATTGATCGTGAAAACTGCGTCCTCACTCGCTTCATGTTGCCGCAAATGCGCCCGCAAGCGCGCCAGCAAAACCGGCATGCGGAAAGGCTTCGACACATAATCATTGGCACCGGAATCGAGCCCAAGAATTGTGTCTGCCTCACCATCCATGGCCGTCAGCATGATGATTGGGCAGGCCACACCGGCGCGGCGCAGCGCCCGGCAGACTTCACGGCCATCCATATCTGGCAGGCCAACATCCAGCAGAATGGCGTCGAACCGGCCCGCTTTCGCCGCCTCGATAGCACCCGCCCCGTCGCCAGCGGTTTCCGTTTCGAAGCTGTCATGCAGCTTCAATTGTTCCGCTAGCGTATCGCGAAGATCCGCTTCGTCATCGACCAGCAATATCCGTCTCACGACCGACATATCCGCCCCCTAAGCACTGCCGCATTCAGCGTTATTTGTGGACGATGACCGCCAACGTCAAGGACACAGGTTCAGAAGACTACCCATGCCCGTCGTCCTTGGGCATTCTGACGGAAAGCATTCAGGGGAGAAAATCACATGAGCGAGAGTTTGAGCGGTAAGCGCATTTTGGTAACAGGCGCGGGTTCAGGCATTGGCCGGGCAACAGCGAAAGCGCTCGCAGAGGCGGGGGCTCGCGTCATGGCGAGCGATATCGATGCTGTAGCCGCAGCCGAAACCGCGGACATGATTGGCGGCAAAGGTGCGTGGATGCAGCAGGACGTCACCAGCGAGGACACCTGGATCGGCGCGATTGCTGAAACGGAAAAAACTTTGGAAGGCATGGATGGCCTCGTCGCCAATGCCGGTATCGCCATCACTGGGCGGATCGAGACATTTTCGCTGGAAGACTGGCGCAGGCAGCAGGCGATCAATGTAGACGGCGTATTTCTGGGCGTGAAACATTCGATCCCGGCCCTGCGGCGAGCAGGCGGCGGTTCCATCGCTATTCTATCCTCTATCGCTGGATTGCGCGGAAATTCAGTCGGGTTGGCCGCATATTCCGCGACCAAAGGCGCGGTGCGGCTATTTTCGAAATGCGCCGCGCTGGAATGCGCCCGGGGCGGGGACAATATTCGTGTGAATTCAGTCCACCCTGGCATCATCGACACACCGATTTGGGAAAAAATGGGCATGACCGGCACAGGCAATACGCCACCGTCGGAGCGCGCTGCTGCCTTGGCACCCATGGGCCGGTCTGGCGATGCATCTGAAATTGCAGACGGTATTGTGTTCCTGATGTCAGACGCATCCCGCTACATGACTGGCGCGGAACTCGTGATTGATGGCGGAGTGACGGCATGAGCCGCCCCGCCACAAACGACCCTGCCGCCAATCTTTGGACGCACACAGCCCCGCCTGCCCCAGTTTGCCCACGCCTGGAGGAAGACCTGACGGCGGATGTCGTCGTCATCGGCGCTGGGTTCACCGGCCTATCCACCGCACTGCATCTCCGTGAAGCCGGGGCGAATGTGATTGTGCTGGAAGCGGAGGAGCCTGGCTTTGGCGCGTCTGGGCGCAATAATGGCCAAGTCATTCCAGCCTATGTCCGCCATAATCCAGATGATGTTGAGCGCCTGTTCGGCGAAGAGCGCGGCAAGCGCCTGAATGATTGGGTCGCAGATTCAGCGGACCTCGTGTTCAGCCTGATCGCGAAGCACAGCATCCAATGCGAGGCCGCGCAGAACGGCTGGTTGCAACCGGCACATCGCCCAAGCCGCATGAAAGGCGTGATCGCCAAGCAGAGCCAATGGGCGGCGCGCGGCGCACCGGCCCGGCTCCTCGACAAAGAGGAAATGGAAGCGCTTACGGGCTCACCCGCCTATCACGGCGGATGGCTGCACGAGCGCGGCGGCCATATCCAACCGCTTGGATACGCCCGGGGCTTAGCAGACGCGGCGCTGGCCGCTGGTGCGAAAATCCACGGCCAGTCGCCGGTAACCGCACTTGACCGGGCAGATGGCAAATGGCGGGCAAAGACGCCGCGCGGAAGTGTGTCCGCAGATGCAGTTGTGCTGGCGACCAACGCCTACACTACATCGCTCTGGCCACGCCTGCGCCAATCCATCGTGCCCCTGCGCAGTTTCCACGCTGCAACAGCCCCCATGAGCGACAATGTGGCGAAGACGGTACTGCCCAATAATCACGGCCTTTCAGACACTCGGCAGGCGCTTTGGGCATTCCGCAAAGACCAGGGTAATCGCATCATCATGACGGCAGCGCCGATGATTCCGTTCGGCGTTCATGGCAAAATCGAACGGGCTTCGAAAGCCAAAGTCGCAGCAGCGTTTCCCCAAGCGAGCGGCATCGAAATCTCCCATATCTGGGAAGGCTTCATCGCCATGAATGTTGAGCGCATGCCACGATTGCATGAGCTGGCAGGCGGCGTTTATGCAGGGCTTGGATATTCCGGGCGCGGCATCGCGTTGGCGACCAGCATGGGTGCAGCCTTGGCGAAACGGGCCATGGGCGCTGGCCCGGATGACGTCCCACCCCCGCCTGTTCCGGTGAAAACATTGCCAATGCATGATATCGTCGCGCCGATGAGCCGGGCGATGATCGGCTATTATAGCTGGAAAGACACCAAGGATTGACCGCCATGACCAATAACGCCCCGGCAATGCGCCAGCGCCCGTTCGGCAAAACGGGCCTGACGACCCCGGAATTGATGCTGGGCGGCGGGTTTGTCGGCGGCATCATGATCCATTCCGATGAGGACACACGCCGCACAGCGCTGAACAAGGTGCTCGACGCCGGGTCAGACTGGATCGATACCGCGACGAGCTACGGCAATGGCCAGTCCGAGACGAATATTGGGCGGCTCCTGCAGGAAATGCCGAAAGAACGCCGCCCCCGCGTTTCCAGCAAGATCGGCCTGACACCGGAAGACTTGAAGGACCCGAAATCCGCCGTCCGCAAGGCGCTTGAAGCCAGCTTGGAACGGCTGCAAATGGACAAGCTGGAGCTTTATCAACTGCACAATCGCATCGGCTGGAGCGGGTCCCAGGGCCGCGATTGGTTCACGCCTTATGACATCCTCCGCCCCGGCGGTATTGCCGATGCGTTTGAAGCAGCGCGCGAAGACGGGCTGACCGATTTCACCGGTATCACAGCCCTTGGTAATACCGCCGCTGTCCGTGGCGTGATCGCGTCTGAGCGATTCCAATCGGCGCAGGTCTATTACAATATGCTGAACCCAACGGCGGCAGTGAATGCGCCGCCTGGCTTCGACACAACGGATTTCCGGGGCCTGCTTGGCGCATGCCGAACCCATGGCCTAGGCGTCATCGGCATTCGTATTCTGGCGGCGGGTGTTCTGGCAACCAATGAACGCCATGGCCGCGAAATCCCGATCACCGACAATTCAGACCCTGCGACTGAAGACATGCGAGCCGATGCCGTATGGCGCTTGCTTGGCGAACGCAACGAACCTCATGCCGCAACAGCCATCCGCTACGGCCTCGCAAATCAAGACTTCAGCACCATTGAATTCGGCGCGGCCGAGATGTCCCATATAGACATCGCCCTCGCCGCCCAAGCCGCTGGGCCACTGGAAGCCGACGCACTGGCAAAACTGGCCACAGCGTTCCAGACCGCGTAAACACTGTTTCAGGAGAAATTTGATGCGTTTCCTTACAATCTTCACTGCCGCCGCAGCCCTTTTGGCCGCACCCTTTGCCGTGGCAGGTGAAACGCCAGCCCCTGCAGGTGCTGCGGTATATTTCATCGCCCCTGCTGATGGCGCAGAGATCACAGGGCCTGTTACCGTCAAATTCGGCCTTAAGGGCATGGGCGTTGCACCGGCTGGAATTGAGAAGGCCAATACCGGGCATCATCATCTGTTGATCAACATTGATCCGCCGAAGGGTGAGGACTTGGATTATTCGCTGCCGGCAGACGAAAACGTGCGGCATTTCGGCGGCGGCCAAACGGAAGCGACGCTGGACCTGCCCAAGGGTACGCACACGCTGCAATTGCTGCTGGGCGACGCTAACCACATTCCGCACAACCCGCCCGTACTGTCTGGCAAGATCACCATCACGGTCCGGTGAGCGCGCCAGCCCGCCGCATGGCATAATCGGCGGCTGCGCCTACATCTGCTTCAGACGAGAAAACTTCTATCCTGGAGATCATGGTTATGACGCGACCGATTTTGACCGTTCTTGCTGGTGCCGTGCTGGCGGTTGGCCTTGCCGCACCCGCCGCTTCAGCTGGCCTTGATGGCGAGAAGCTATTCAAACGGAAATGCGGCGCGTGCCACTTCGTGACGGACAAGAAAAAGCTGGGACCGGGCCTTGCTGGCGTCTTCGGGCGGACGGCTGGAACGTTCAAGCCGTTCAACTATTCCCGCTCCATGAAAGCGGCAGGGCGGGCCGATCCACCACTGGTGTGGTCTGCCGAGACCATTGACGCCTACCTAGAGAACCCCAAAGAATACATCCCGAAGAATAAGATGGCGCTCCGCCCAATTCGAAAACCAGCAGAGCGGGCCGCCATCATTAAGTATATGGAGCAGGCGACAGCGGCGCAGTAACCGCCCGATTGCACGCGCTCCTGCAACAGCTTTAGGGAGTGCCACAATGTCTGCCGCCCATGACACAATCGAAGACCACGGCCGTTTCGCCTACTCGAACATTCTTGAGCGCCCGCAATATGAATGGCCGAACGGGACCAAGCTTGCGGTCTACACCGCACTCAACATGGAAGTGTTCCGGTACGGCAAAGGTAAGGGCGCTGGCATAGCCCCGCCGGATCAGGCGGAAAGCGCATCTGTGTATTCCTGGCGGGAATATGGCAATCGTGTCGGGTTTTGGCGGCTGGCCGAAATGTTCGACGAATTGGGCATTCCCTGCCAGGCGCAGTTGAACACTGCACTCTATGACCACGCGCCAGATATCTGCGCCAAGCTCCGCGCGCGGGGCGATGAATTCCTGGGCCATGGCCACACCAATTCGGATGAGCAAGGCGGCCTGCCAGAAGCCGAGGAACGCGCCCTGATGCAGGACTGCATGAACCGCATCAAAGCGGAGGAAGGCGAGGCCCCCATTGGCTGGATGAGCCCCTGGCTGTCCAATTCCGCCATCACCGCCGACCTCCTAGAAGAAATCGGCTACAAGTACTTCATGGACTGGACGACGGACGACCAGCCAATCTGGTTCAAGACCCGATCCGGCGGCAAAATCCTGTCCATGCCCTACCCGGTGGAATGCAACGATAACCGCGCGCTGGTGTGGTTCCGCTATACCTCCCAGGAATTCGCGGACATGCTGATCGATCAGTTTGATGAGATGCTGCGACAGGCCGAACGCGGCACGCCCGTTGTGTGCCCAATCTCGCTCCATCCCTTCAGCGTTGGCCGCCCGTACCGCATGCCAGCGCTCCGCCGCGTCTACGAACATATCCTGAAGCACCAGGACCGTATCTGGCTCACCAAGCCCATCGATATTTACAATCACATCGAAAGCCTGCCGGCGGGCACCGTTCCCGGCAGCTAAAGCTTGGGCCAGCTAAATTATATAATGCCTATTCACTGAAGCTCTTCGCATTTGATCTGCTCCATGAAACGCGCCAAGACCGCGCATTTCATGGAAGGGTTTGATGCAAAGATAAAGCAAAAGGCTATAGCTATTCGGACTGCATAGGCCTAGATAGCGAGTGTGGAGAGCTGCGCGACGCGCCAGGGCCATAGTAATCCCGGGGCCGATATCGACAATCCAGGGAACTGTCACTGTTTAGGGCTGTGGTCTTTTGCATACGGTGCCCACCTCTCTCGTAGGGGTCCCGGAGGATTCGAAAGAGCCCAACGCCCAAGCGGCTCTCCACACTTTCCACGATCAGGCTTTGTTGCGCGTCATGCGCGCAAACGTCCAGCGCGTGACGAGGCCGAGCACGGTAAGGTGCAGGAAGCCCATGGCCCAAGCTGTATCGGTGAGTGCGCCGTCCGGGCCAGAGAATGCATCTAAGATCAAGCCCATAACAAAGGGGCCGATTGCGCCGCCCGCATAGCCAAGCGTTGTGTGAACGGCGAGCGTTTGGCCTCGCATGCCGGGCGCTGCGGCTTCAGATGTGCCGCCGGTTAGTGTCGATGAATCCAGCCAGATCGCGCCACCGCTTAAAATCGCCAATAGCACTGCCACGTCATAACCATATGGCCCTAGGTGACCGAGCGCCGCCGCCATCGCCGCCGAAAGTGCCGTTGCCAACAGCACAACGGACCGACGCCCAATGCGGATTGAGAGCTCGTTCCCGAACATGCTCACTCCCGTACCGATTAAAGCGAGTGCCATCGCCGCCGCTTCTGGCCGTGCCCAAGATGCAGCGGCAGCAGTCCCAGATCCGGCGACATAGACCAGGAACGCCACTACCCAACCGCGCAGCACACTCATTTCCCAGGTGTGAAAGCCGTATGTGATCGCAAATGCCATGGCAGCCCGGTTTCGCAGGACAGGCCGGAAATCCAGGAGTGCAGGTCGTGGGCCGTTTGATTCAGGCGGCGGTGCCGGGGGTGCAGCGACCAAAGCGATGCCGCAGCCGAGTGCTGCAATAATGGCGGAAATGATAAACGCCATCTCCCAGCCATACGCGTCCGCGATCAGGCCGCCATACAGGAATGATACAGCCCCCGCGACACCAATCCCGCCCGCATGCCAAGCGACAGCCCGGCGCATCAGGGTCGCGTCCACCCGGTCCGCCAACAGCTTCAGGCCGGTCATATACACGCCAGCCCAGCCGGCGCCTGCGAGCACCCGGCCAATCAGCGCCGTCCAGAACCCATCGGCCCAGAGTCCAAACGCCAAATGCCCAACCGCGATCAATGTGGCACCCAGTAAGTATATGCGTTTGGCGTCTACCCGATCCGTCAGGGAGACCAGAATGGGGGCTGACAGCGCATAGGCTAAATAGAACGCACCGGTGATCGCACCAGCTTCCGTGTTGTCGAGGCTCCAGGCGTCGCTCAGCCGCGGTAATAGCGCCGCCCAGACATAGGCACCGATCTGGGCCGCGATCTGCGCGATACATACGATCAGGACGAGTCGCCCACCGGACATGCCGCCGCCTCTCCAGCTTTGCCTAAAGGTTCGGCAAGGATCGCCCTTGCTCACCCAATATGCGCAAATTATGAGCCGCCAATGCTTTGGTCTGGCTCAAAACCTAGCGTTCCCAAGAGACTGCTATAGCTTAGTCGCCATGTCGACAGAGCAAACATACTTCGATGAGATGCTGGGGTTCGACGAAACCGCACGCAGTCCCTACACAGACTATGACGCATGGTTCCAGGCCGAGGACATCAAGCGCCTCCGCCGGAAAGCGACCGAAGCTGAAGCGTCTTTCCGAAAAACTGGTATCACCTTCAACGTCTATGGTGAAAGCGAAGCAGCGGAGCGGTTGATCCCGTTCGACATCGTGCCGCGCATCATTTCCGGGCGGGAATGGGACCGCTTATCCAAAGGCATTGAACAACGGGTCAGGGCGCTGAACGCCTTTCTGTATGACATTTATCATAACCAGGAAATCATCAAGGCGGGCCGCATTCCCGCCGAATTGATTGCGAACAATGACGCTTTCCTGCCAGAAATGATCGGCGTGACACCCCCCGGTGGCGTTTATACCCACATTGTCGGCACAGACATTGTGCGCACCGGCGAGAATGATTTCTTTGTGCTGGAAGACAATGCCCGCACGCCGTCCGGCGTCTCCTACATGCTGGAGAACCGGGAGACAATGATGCAGATGTTCCCGGAACTGTTCAGCCAGATCAAAGTACGGGAAGTGGCTGGATATCCGCGCAGTCTCCGCCGGTCGCTCGCTGCAACGCGCCCGCCTGCTATCAATTCGTCTGACACTCCGGTGATCGCGGTGCTGACCCCCGGCATGTACAATTCCGCATTCTACGAGCACGCTTTTTTGGCGGATCAAATGGGTGCCGAGTTGGTCGAAGGCCATGACCTCCGCGTCGTTGACGGTCGCATCGCCATGCGCACGACCCAGGGCTACCAAGCCATTGATGTTCTATATCGCCGGGTTGATGACGAATATCTGGACCCGCTGACATTCAATCCCCAATCAGCGCTTGGCGTCGCCGGGATTATGGATGTGTACCGGGCCGGTGGCATCACCATCGCCAATGCCCCGGGTTCGGGCATCGCGGATGACAAAGCCGTCTATTCCTACATGCCTGAAATCGTTGAATTCTATACAGGCGAGTCCGCGCTACTGAAAAACGTGCCGACTTGGCGCTGTAGTGACCCCCAATCATTGCAATATGTGCTGGATAATTTGGCAGCACTGGTCGTCAAAGAAGTGCATGGGTCTGGCGGTTACGGCATGCTGGTCGGGCCAACGGCCTCCAAGCGCGAAATCTCCACCTTTGCAACAAAGCTGAAAGCACACCCGAGCAATTATATCGCCCAGCCAACACTGTCACTGTCCACAGTGCCGATATTCACCCGCGCAGGCTTGGCACCGCGCCATGTGGACCTGCGGCCCTATGTGCTGGTATCGCCGGATAAAGTGACGATAACGCCGGGCGGCCTGACGCGCGTGGCACTGAAAAAGGGCTCGCTGGTTGTGAATTCAAGCCAGGGCGGCGGAACAAAAGATACCTGGGTTTTGGAGGACTAGAGCATGCTTGGGCGAACTGCCAGCGGGCTCTTCTGGATGTCCCGCTATCTTGAACGCAGCGAAAATACAGCGCGCCTGATCGATGCCGGGTTCCACCTGGCACTGACTCGCCCGTCTGAAGCAGCACCAAATGAATGGGCGTCTGTGCTTTCAACATCTGGCGCGGACGAAGCATACAAAGCGAAATATGACGGCTATGAGGGCCTGAACGTCGTCGATTTTTTACTCCGTGACACGGCCAATCCAGGCTCTGTGCTGAGCATGGTCCATATGGCGCGGGAAAACGCCCGCCAGGTCCGCACCGCGCTGACCCGTGAAGCGTTTGAAGCAACCAACGAAGCTTGGATGACCTTGCGTGACCTTTTGGCCAAGCCGGTCAGCGAACGAGACCTTCCGAGCGTTCTGAATATGATCCGCCAGCAATCTGCTTTAGTGCGTGGTGCCATCCACGGCACGATGCTGCGGAATGACGTTTATAACTTCCTGCGCATTGGTACGTTCCTGGAGCGTGCGGACAACACGGCCCGCATATTGGACGTGAAATATTACGTGCTGCTGCCTTCTATCGCCCATGTCGGCGCAGCGCTGGACAATGTGCAGTGGGAGAAAATTCTGCGTGCTGTATCCGCCCACCGAGCCTATCGCTGGCTCAATGGTGAAGGCGTCACTGCGCGCGGGATTTCAGAATTCCTGATCCTGGACCGGCAATTCCCCCGCTCACTCGCGTTCTCTGTCGCTAAGGTCACGGAGAACCTAAACCACCTGGCGCGGGATTACGGCGATAGGCCAGAAAGCTTGGTCCATGCTGAATCCATGAGCGCTATGTTTGATCGGCAAACAATCGCCGCGATTACAGAAATTGGCCTGCACGGCTTCCTGCGGGAATTTATTCGGGATCACTACGGCCTGGCGGGCACCATTGCATCGGATTACCGGTTCCATGAGTAATATTATGCAGCTTAAAATCACGCACACGACCGAGCATACCTACGATAAACCCATCCGGTTTGGCCTGCAGCATCTGCGCATGACGCCAAAATCCAGGGATGGCCAGCGCGTCCTTGATTGGTCGATCACAATCACGGGCGGACAAGCCGAAGCGGAATTTGAGGACCAGCATAATAATCACGTGACCCTGGTTGGCTTCCCGGTGGGGGCTGAACAGATCACCATCGTAGGTGCTGGAACGGTTGAGGTTGAGGACCGCGCTGGCGTTGTTGGCATGCATGGCGGGTTCGCACCGCTTTGGTATTTCGACCGCATCACGCCGCTCACCAAGGCTGGCCCGGAAGTCCGCCGTTTAGCGCGCGAGGTTGGCGGCACTGGCGACCTAAATTGTCTGCATGCGCTTTCCGCCAAGATTTCTGAGATCGTCACCTACACGATTGGCGAAACGGGCGTGGAAACCACCGCTGAAGATGCGCTGAAAGCTGGGGTTGGGGTCTGCCAAGATCACGCCCATGTCTTTATCTCTGCCGCCCGCTTAATGGGCCGCCCAGCACGGTACGTTTCCGGTTATCTACTAATGGATGACCGCATTGAACAGCAGGCGACCCATGCCTGGGCAGAGGCCTATGTCGATGGCATTGGGTGGATTGGGTTTGATCCATCAAATGGGATTTCGCCAGACTCCCGCTATGTTCGCATCGCAACGGGCCTGGATTTCAAAGAAGCCGCCCCCCTATCGGGCGTGACATATGGCGATGCGAATGAGACGTTATCCACCGCATTGACCGTTCAGCAGTAGATTATCTTTCTGCTATATAGCCGTACCGTATCGCATTCCCATATGTGGAGCATGTTGCCATGACCTATTGTGTTGCCTTGCGCATGAATAAGGGTTTGGTGTTTTTGTCGGACACGCGCACCAATGCTGGCGTCGACAATATCTCAACCTTCCGCAAAATGTTCACCTGGGAAGATTCTGGCGAGCGCATGATCACCATGATGACTGCCGGGAATCTGGCGACGACGCAGGCCGTGGTCAGCATTCTGGACGAGCGCACGAAAGCCCCGGCAGACCGCGCGCCCTCAATCCTGCAAGCGCCTTCTATGTTTCAGGTTGCCAAGCTTGTTGGGGACACTTTGGCGGAAGTCGTGCGCAATAGTTCGCCGGACGGGCAGTCAGCAGATGCCTTCGGTGCGACGATTATCGTCGGCGGCCAGATTGGCGACAGCCCGCCGCGGCTCTTTCTGGTCTATCCTGAAGGCAATTTCATCGAAGCATCCGACGATACGTCGTTCTTCCAGATAGGTGAGACCAAGTATGGCCGCCCGATCCTGGTCCGCGCTTTCGACCCTGAAATGAGCTTCGAGGATGCTGTTAAGCTGCTGCTGGTGTCATTCGATTCGACCATGAAAGCGAATCTATCCGTCGGCCTACCAATCGACGTTCAGATCTATGAGGCGAATAGCCTGAAACGTGGTCGTGATATTCGGATGGGCGCGGATGACGCGTATTACAGCATGATCTCGAACAGTTGGGGCGAGGCACTGCGGTCCACCTTCTATTCGCTGCCGACCTATTCATTCAGCGATTAAGGCCGTTCGCCTTTAGCGCAGAACGGCACCGTTCCGCACAATCCCCGCACGGGCTAACCGCCGACGCGCTTCGACGGTGACGCCATTGGCATCCGTCAGCGGAAATGCGCCATGATCAATCCTGAGCAGGGTCGCATCGCCAGGTCCACCAACGGCCAGTCCGCCAAGTTCAGGTCGTCCCATGGCTTTGGCCGGATTGATCGTGGACGCTGCAATGATGTCTGAAAGGTCCATGCCGAGATGCAGGAATTTGGACAGCGTTACCAGTTGATCCACCGCAGGCCCCGGCAGCGACATGGTGTGGACGTCTGACGAGATACAATCCGGCGGCAGCCCAGCCGCCATCATCGCTTCCGCCACCTGCCAGGAAAACGAGCCCTTGCCGTGGCCGATATCAAAGATGACGCCCATGTCTTTGGCCGCCAGCACTTCATCCCTGACGCGCCCGTCCATTGTCGTTGGCGCAGCCGGGAACGGGCGATAGCAATGGGTCAGAACATCCCCCGGACGAAGCCGCGACAGCACCTCCATGCGGGACGGCGGCGGATGATCCAAATGCGCCATGACAGGCAGGCCCAGCGCATCCGCAGACTCAATCGCGATATCCAAAGGTGCGACGCCAATACCGCCAGATGCGACCAGACCAACCCGCACCTTAACGCCAACGATGATATCCCGATGCTCATTCCCAACACGGACAACTTCCATTGGATTGAGCAGGCGGATATCCCCCGACTCACCAACCATAACCGCAGGACTGAACGCGAAAATGCCAGCAAAACTGGCGTTAATGTACGCCAGCACGCGCGCCTCTGACCGCTCAACGATGTGCGCTCTAAACCCGTGGAAGTTACCGGGACCCGCACTGCCTGCATCCACCAGCGTCGTGCACCCGGACTGCCGCATATAGGCGTCTGGGTCGACGCCAAGCGACGTGCCGCCCCAATAGATATGGGTGTGCAGATCAATCAGACCAGGCGTCACGTAGAGACCATCAGCTTTGATGACCTCATTGGCACCCGCGCCAGCATCGGCACCAATGGCAGAAACTTGGCCATCTTTGAAGGCGATATCCGTCACGGCGTCCAGGCCGCTGGCGGGATCAATGACATGACCGCCGATGATAGCAAGATCGTGAGACATATATGAGCGCCTTTATGCAATGCGTATTCGCTCAAAGCATAGCCGTTCGCTACCTCACCGCCTATATTAGGGTCAACCAACCTGAATAGAGGGCACCTGCCATGACCGATAAAGTTGTCAAAACTGATGCTGAATGGAAAGCCCAGCTTTCTGCAGAGTCATATCATGTGGCCCGTAAGCATGGCACCGAACGCGCCTTCAGCGGCGAATATCACGATAGCACAGCCAAAGGCCGGTATGACTGCATTTGCTGCGGGCAACCGCTGTTCAGCTCTGATACCAAGTTTGATTCCGGCACGGGCTGGCCAAGCTATTGGGCACCGATTGATGATGACGCCGTCACCGAAAAGAAGGATCGCTCCTTCTTCATGGTCCGCACCGAAGTTCTGTGCAGCAAATGCGACGCGCATTTGGGCCATGTGTTCCCCGATGGCCCAGCGCCGACCGGACAGCGGTATTGCATGAACTCAGTCGCCCTAAAACTGACGACCGCAGATGAGGACGAGTCCGCCGCGTGAGCGCATCCAAAGCCCAGCCTAACCCGCGCGCCCTCATCGCAGTCGCTGTGCTGCTTGTGGGACTCGCGGTCTATACCGCGATTGTCGTGACCCTGGCTGACTACCTGCCAAGCCACTGGGCGGTCGAAGCGATCTATGCGCTGATCATGGGGTTAGTTTGGGTCTGGCCCGCCATCGCCCTATTCCGCTGGGCCGCGAACTGGCGCGCGCAGTAATACCAGATCGTCCGCGTCAGCGCGCCTCTGGCTCGATCACAGCACCGGCCTTCACCATCACTTCAATATCGTCATCCGCATACCCAAGCTCAGCCAAGATTTCGCGGGTTTGCTCGCCGATATGGGGGGCATGGTGGGTGTCTTCGCGCATGCCGCCGCTGAAGGTATTTGGCGTTTTGGTTTTTAGAATGCGCCCCTCTGTCGGGTGATCAACTTCAGTGAAGAAGTCGACATCGGTTAGGTGCGGGTCATCCAGCAGGCTGTCGATCGTATTGTACCGGGCAGCCGGCACATCAATTTCCGCGAAAATCTCAATCCACTCCTCCGTGGTCTTCAACAGCAGGCCTGCTGCGCGAATTTCGAAATATTCCGCCGCATGTTCAGACCGGGCCGCCGCATCCGTGAAGCGTGGGTCTTGTTTAAGTTCCGGTTTGCCAATCACATCAAAGAACGCCGCCGCTTGGGCATTCGTGTTGGGATGCACCGTGATGTAGCTATCCTTGGTCCGCATCGGCTTGTAATCGGGGCTGAGCAGCCGGTTGTCGCCGGAAGGACCAGCAGGTGGCACGAATGTGATCCCAGCCAAATGTTCAGAGGCCACAAAGCTCGCCATATTTTCAAGCATCGGCGTCTCAATGCTTTCACCAACGCCTGTTTTTTCCCGGCGGTAGAGCGCGAAGCCGATGGATTGGGCCGCAACCAAACCGGTCACGTGATCGGTCATCACCATCGGCACAAACCGCGGCTCGCCGATTGCCCGTTCGAATGTTCCCGCAACGCCAGACAGGCTCTGCACAATGGGATCATAGGCGGGGCGGTTGTAGTAAGCACCGCCCTTACCAAACGCGACGATGCCGCAATAGATCAGCCGTGGATTGATCGCTTGCAGGCTTTCAAAATCCAAGCCTGCCCGTTCAAGCGCTGCCGGGCGGACATTGCTGACAAATACATCCGCACTCGCCAGCAACTTTTTCATCGCCGCAAGCCCGTCTGGTTTTTTGATATCCAGGCAAATGGACCGCTTGTTCCGGTTGAAGTTCATGAACTTCCCGGACATGCCGCGATTACGAGCCCCCCTGGCCATCAGCCGCAAAAGGTCACCGCCCGGTGCCTCCACTTTGATGACATCAGCCCCCTGGTCCGCCAGCGTGCGGCCGCAGATCGGGCCGACGACAATCGTCGTCATATCAACGACGCGCACGCCTTCAAGGGGACCGCCGGCCATTATTCGAATCCGATATTCATTTCCGCGCAGAGATGGCCGTGCTGATCCTCGATCCAGCAGAGGATGCCCCCATCCTCATCCCGTCCGTGAACGGTGATGGTGTCCCCAACCCAGATTGGCTTGGTGAGGCGTGCATTCAGGCCTGTGATCATCCGGTCCGTATGCTTGCAGGCGATATCGGTGACCGTCTGCATGGTCAGGCCGCCGTTCTGAACCGTGTGGTTATAGCCTTCGGCATCCCGCGCATAATCAGCATCATAATGGATGCGGTGGGCGTTCCAGCTAACCGCACCGTAGCGGAAGTTCTTGGCTTCAGTGAAGGTCACAACCTCCTGCCAGGCGCTATCCGTCGGGGCTTCTTTCGGCCGGGTTGCCGTGGTCTTGGCACCTGGCTGCACGGCTTCCCGGTAGATCGCATCGAATTCATCAATGGCGATGACTTTGCCTGCCGTCTCAAATGTCAGGCGCATGGTCAGAATACAGATATTGCCGGAGCGACCGCTTTTCGGGATGATCGCGGCGACTTCCGCTGTCTTTGTTGCGGGCTGGCCAACCACCAGATTCCCCATGATCTGCACCCTGCGCCCAGCGCCCATCCGCCGTGGCAGCGGGATTGGCGGCAGGAACACGCCCTTATTCGGGTGTCCGTCCGGCCCAAGGTCAGAATCCCGGCAGATGTCAGGGAAGAACATGTTGAACCACTGGCGCGGTATGGGATCGCCATTCTTAAAACTGGCGGGATCCACATCCATCGTCGCAGCGGCGCGTTGGACAGAGCTAAGCCCCATCTCATCCTCAACCACGCGCTTCGTGCCGATCCATTTTTCCAGTTCCGGCATCGCCGCTTGAACATCGGGATTCATCTTAAAACAAGCTCCTACTTGAAGGTCTCATTGGCATCGACGCCCCACACCTGGCGGCGTGAAATCCAGCCTTTGATTTCGCCTTTTCGCACACGACACCAGCGGGGTGTGCATTCCGGTGTGCGTAGAATGACGCCGCGCTCGGCATAGGCAACGATCCTGGAATCACCGTCCGCCTTGCTGTGTATGGTCGCACGGCCATCGCTGACGACCAGCAATGACCGGGCACCAACCAGAAGGCTCTTGTGCATCCAGCCACGCAGGCCGTCATACAATTTCACCTGCCGCCACAGGCCTTCTTCATCGATGATCTGCACCGGCATACCGGCATGCATCAGCGTCCAGTCGATCTTATGCGCCTTGCTTGGGCCAAGCCTAAGATGGGCTGGCGCATTGCGAATCGAAACATAGCGCGGCAAAGGATAGCCCGTGTTTGAGCCAACCGCTTTAGTCGCCTGTGCATTGGCGGCCTTAGGGGCAGCCACAAAACCAGCGCAGATCGCCAGCATCAAACCAAGACTGAGGCCGCGAATAAAGTGTTTCACGCGCGCTCATACTCCTTGGCCGGACGGTTGATAATCGCATCCAACGGGGCAGCCTGGCGGGCGCGCTGCTGCTGCGGCTCTGGCGGAAAGCCGTAGAGTGTGGATCGCTGGCGGACCGGGCGGCCAATGCCGTGGGCGATCGCCTCCATCCGATGGGGTGCCAGCTCTTCACCGTGCGCAGCGCCTGCAGCGCGGGTGATGCTTTCGTTCATCAACGTGCCGCCAATGTCATTGGCACCGGCGTTTAATGCTGCAGCAACCCCATCTGGCCCTAGCTTCACCCAACTTGCTTGAATGTTGGAGAACCACGGGAAAAGCGCCAAGCGGGCGACGCTGTGCATCAGAATCGCTTCCCGGAAGGTCGGGCCTTTGCGCGCCAGGCCTTTCAGATAGATCGGTGCTTCTTCGGCCACGAATGGCAATGGCACAAGTTCAGAGAACCCGCCTGATTCGGACTGCGCCTGGCGGAGCCGCATGAGATGCGTCGCCCAATGGCCGTAATGCTCCACATGGCCATACATGATGGTCGCAGTAGAGCGGAGGCCGATATCGTGGGCGGCGCGCATCACTTCGAACCATTCCGCCGTGTTCAGCTTGTCCGGGCAAATGATATCGCGCACTTCGTCATCCAGAATTTCGGCAGCGGTGCCGGGCAGCGTGCTCAGCCCCGCATCCTTCAGCATGCCCAGATATTCAGGGATCGGCAGGCCTAAAGTTTCCGCACCTTGGCGCACTTCCAGCGGCGTGAAGGCGTGGATATGGATATCGGGCGCGCCCCTGCGGACAGCAGCCAGAATGTCCAGATATGTCTGGCCGGTATATGCGGGATGGATGCCGCCTTGCATACAGACTTCTGTGGCACCACGGTCCCAGGCTTCCGCCACCCGGCGCTCGATCTCTTCCATGTCGAGCACATAGGGCTTGCCGCGCAGGTTTTCCGTCAGTTTACCTTTGGAAAACGCGCAGAACTGGCATTTGAAGTAGCAGACATTGGTGTAGTTGATGTTCCGGTTCACGACATATGTCAGCGTATCGCCGGAAACTTCCTGTCGGAGCGCATCTGCGGCGGCTGCCACAGCGGAGAACGCATCACCACGGGCGGAGAACAGAAACGCCGCTTCGTCCGCATCCAACATTTTATCTGCAAACGGCTTATCCAGAATGCGGGCGAGACGGGAGCCAATAATCGGCGCCTTTCGTTCTGCCAGAAGGTCAAGATCACTTCGCGGCGGATCATGCGGCTTGCCTGCTTCCCACGCATCTGTCCGGGCATAGCCTTCTGTATCAATAGCGCGGCGAATGGATGGGGCCAGCGCCTTATCGACCCAGCGGGCAGCGTCCAGCGCAAAGGATGGATACACCGTGAGCCGTTCGATCAACAGTTTGCCCGCCGCTGCCGTTTCATCCGTCAGGCGCTGGAGATGCGGCCAGGGCGCTTCTGGGTTCACGTAATCTGGCGTCACTGGGGAAACACCGCCCCAATCGTTCACTCCAGCCCGCACCAATTTGGCCAGCCCGCCGGGGGAGAGGTTTGGTGGAGCTTGCACGCTCATCACCCCGCCCATGACGAGGCGCGCTATCGCGACCGTCCATGCCAGATCATCCAGATCAGGCTCCGGCCAATCCCGCATTTTGGTATCTGGCTTGGCACGGAAGTTTTGAACAATGACTTCCTGGATATGGCCGTGGGCTTCATGCACACGGCGGATTTCCAAAAGCGCTTCAATGCGTTCCGCCCGGGTTTCGCCGATACCAATCAGTATGCCTGTTGTAAACGGCACAGCAGCACGGCCTGCGGCTTCCAGGGTGTCGATCCGGGCTTGGGGTTTTTTATCGGGCGAGCCATAGTGTGGCATGCCTTTTTCAGTCAGGCGCTCAGACAGGCTTTCCACCATAATGCCCATGGAAGCGCTGACAGGACGGAGAACCGCCAGATCATCATCGGTCATCAAGCCAGGGTTCAAGTGCGGAACAATGCCCGTTTCCTCGAACACCAATTTCGCCATAGCACCCAGGTATTCCAGCGTTGAGGCATAGCCAAGCGCCGCCAGATGTTCCCGCGCTGCCCGATAGCGCAGCTCTGGCTTGTCGCCGAGCGTGAACAGCGCTTCCTTGCAGCCTTGGGCCTGACCAGCCCGCGCTGCCGATAGCACTTGTTCCGGCGTCATAAACGCCAATGCGCCCTTCTTTGGCGGCTTGGCGAAGGTGCAGTAATGGCAGACATCCCGGCAAAGGTGCGTCAGCGGGATGAACACTTTGCGACTGTAAGAAACCTTATCGCCCCAGTGCGCGTCCCGAAGTGCCGCTGCGGCGGCCATTAACGGCGTCAGATCATCCGGCCCCGTTTCCGCAAGCGCCATCGCTTCATCATGAAACAGCCGGGCACCGCCAGCAGCAGCGGCGATGATTTCATCGAGATCATCCATTGTCTGAACGCTCCACCAATGCAGAACACGAGGCGGCAACGCCCCCCTCACCCCGCCTCTCCCCCCGTTGGGGGGCGAGGAGTTCCAGTGGAAGTGCCGCCAGGTATTCACCTCGCCCCCCCCCCAAAGAATGCATGGCGGGGGGAGAGGGACAGGGTGAGGGGGGTGTCTGCAAAGCAATCAATCCCAGCATCACCCTCAAACCCCGCTGCGCACAGCTGGGAAGACTTCTTCGGCAAGAAGCTGCATTTCATCCAACACCATAGACTGCGGCATGCCTGGATACTGGACGCCAAAGACGAAATGGTTGACGCCAAATCGCGTAATGATGTCGATGATCTGCTCTGAGATTTCCTCTGGCGAACCGAACAGGAATCGATCTTTCACCAGGTCCTCGTACATCATGCCCAAATCATTATCGCCCTTCGGCATGGCCTTTGCCTGACCCCATTCATGATAGGCATCATATTTGGCCTTCAGGTAGGGCTCTGCCAGGCGCATGGCTTCATCGCGGGACTTGGCGACGAACACCTCCCGCATCATTGGGAAGTCTTCCGGCAGGTCCAGTTTGCCGTTGTCTTCCAGCGCCTGCTTGTAGACGCCCATCTGGCGTTCAATCGTATCCAGCCGGTTATGGGGGTTAACGAACCATGCATCTGCGACCCTGGCTGCGCGCTTGATGGCCTTGTCAGCGTTCGCACCGACCCAGATAGGCGGCAGTGGCTGCTGCAAGGGTTTGACCGGGCATGACGCATCAATCAGCTCGAAGTGAGAGCCTGACATGGTGACTTTTTCTTCGGTCCAAAGGCGCTTGACGGCTTCCAAATTTTCTTCGAAGCGCGAGGCCGCGTCCTTCGTTGTTGTGCCGAACGCCTGGAATTCGACCTCTCGATACCCAATGCCAACGCCAAAAATCAGCTTGCCGCCAGACATGACATCGATATTGGCGAAGGTTTCGGCGACATCCAGCGGCTTGTGCAGCGGCAGTAAAACAATGCCAGCACAATGGCGCATATCCGGTGCTTCAGCCATGATCCGCGCCATGAACGGGACCTGCTGGAAATCCAGCAGCGGATAGGCACTGTAGTGCGAGCCTTTCATCAACGTGTCGAAGCCAAGCGTATTCGCGAGGCGGGCCTGTTCACAGGCCTCCAGAAAACGCGCGTGCATGTCATCGCCGACAGGATTTTGGCCCCGATTGAACAGGCTGAAACGGATATCCGTCATAAAAAATCGCCCTGAAATTGCGCACAGTACTGAGAAGGCTCTAATTTTGCCCTTTTGGGAGCTTAGCCGCAATCCCATGCGCATCAACAAACGCGCGCGCCCTGCATTCAGCACCCGTCGCCAGCGCTGCGGCTAGGTCTTCCGGCGTATCCACGTCGAGCGCTACACGGGGCAAATCATCCAGAATATTCGGCGTAAGGCCCAGCTTCGCGGCTTCTGCCAAATGCGGCTCAAAGCTGACATGGCCAAAATGCAAGGGAATCAGCGGCCCCGGCGTCAAAACCAGGCAGTTGGAGCCGCGCCGTGCGTGATCAGGGACGATGGTCATTGCTGGGCGGCTGGATGGGTGACGGGCAAGAATGGACTCGATATCCGCGGCCTTAATAAGCGGCGCATCGGCCGGGAGGGTCAGCACGCCGTCCGCCCCTTCTGCCGCCAACACTTCCGCCGCCCGCTGCACGGCTTCCGATTGGCCAATGTTCTCAGGCTCGCCCTCAACGCGGGCACCGTAACGTTCCGCCAAGGCGGAGGCTACGGGATCATTGGTCAACACCAACACGCCTGCAAGCGACGGCGCGCCAGACGCGGCTTCCAACACATCCTCCGCCATGGCGCGAAACAAACCGCGGCGGTCTTCAGGCGTTAATGCGGATGCAAGGCGTGTTTTGGCATTCTCCAGATCTTTGATCGGGATAACGCACCATATCCCACTCACCCAATTGGTCCCGGCGGCTGCCCACCGACAATGGCGTGGATGAAGTAGGCATAAGCAGCGCCCGCGACCAGGTTGATCATCAGGTAGAACCGCTGAACGTCCTCTACCTGGACCTCGCCTTGGCGGGATTTCCAAACCGCGTACATCTTGGTCAGCGGGTTCACAGAAAACATCTGGCAGCCGAATGTCAGCAATGCCACCTGCACGCCCCAGGCGTTATAGGCAAATGCGGCCGGTGCGGCCCAAACCAGGATGCGTAAGAATTTGAAGGTGTCATTCATGGCGCGCGCATCGCGAGTTCGATCCAATCGTTCAAGTCTTCGTCCAATTCATGGCCAACGGGGGAGACAGTGATAATTCCAGGCATTTGTTCTTCAGCCGACGGGTCTGCGCCATTGCGGGCGAGCGCTTCCGCCGCCGCATCCGGCGACATCCTGAGCAGCAATTGATCCTGCACGACCCCAAGACGCATCTTACCAGACTGGTAGAACATCAATCCGCCTAGCATTTCCCGCTCATCAGCCTCGCCATAAGGTGCGAGGGCCTGGCGAACACGGTCAGCGAGGGCGTCATCATAAGGCATATGCAGCTATTGTTTCAGGCAGTTCAGATTGGCAGGGTACGAGCATGACAGACTCGCAAGATCATCGCATCATCGCAATGTGGTCCGGCCCGCGCAATGTCTCCACGGCGTTGATGTACAGTTTTGCGCAACGACAGGACTGCGCGGTCTGGGATGAGCCCTATTACGCAGCTTGGTTGGCCGAAACGGGCCAAGATCACCCCATGCGGGATGCTATTCTCGGCCGAGGGCCGGTCGCGGCATCCGATGTTGCGGCACGGGTGCTTGAACGGCCTACGGGCGGGGCGTCCGTTCATTATCAGAAGCATATGGCGCATCACATGCTGCCGGAATTTGACCTGGACAGTTGGTTCAGCCACGCAACCCATGCATTTCTGATCCGCGAGCCAGCGTCCGTTCTCGCGTCATATACCCAGAAGTTCGAGGATGTCAGCTTAGATTTACTTGGCTACCCGCAATTGGCCACTTTGTTCGATCGCGCCGCCGATGCGCTTGGCTACGCACCCCCAGTTATTCGCGGCAGCGACATTCAGCAGGCACCGGAACTGTCATTAGTGATGTTGACGGACGCCCTGAATCTGGCGTTTGACCCCGCAATGCTGAACTGGCCAGCAGGGCCGAAGCCCTATGACGGCGTATGGGCACCCCATTGGTATGACCGGGTTTGGGCGACATCACGATTTGACGGCCCGGCGAAATCAGCAACGCCATATCTGCCAGCACATCTTGCACGGATCGCAGACCAAGCGCAGCCGCTTTATGAGCGGCTGGCCGCACACGCGCTTTCTATCGCTCCATAAACCAAACGGCCAAAAAAGAAACCGCCGCCCTGGAGTGATCCAGAGCGGCGGTTCTTTAGTGTGCCGTCTCTAGCAGACCGAGGCCTGCCGGAGCGTTATATCCGGCGCTGACTTACTTGGTCAGGCGGATTTCAACACGGCGATTCTTCTGCTCACGTACACCGTCACCGGTGTCGACAGCTGGATCGCTTTCGCCAACCGCACTGGCGGTAACGCCATCGCGGGAAACGCCGATCAGCTCAAGCGTATCGACAACCGCTTCAGCGCGGCGAGCCGAGAGGTCCAAGTTGTACTGTTCAGCACCCGACGTATCGGTGTGGGCGGTCAGCAGCATCTGGGAGCCTTTGAGCTTGGAGGCAGCTTTCTCAGCCTTGTTGATTTCCAACTGGCCTTCGTAAGTGATCTCGTTGCTGTCAAATGGGAAGTAAACAATCCAAGGGCCCATGGCAGGCTTAGGAGCCGGAGCTGGTGCTTTAACTTCCAGGGCGTTCATGCCGTCCCAGAACCAATCGCGGCACCATTTGATGTCTTTCGGTTGGATGTTTTCTTCAGCTTCCTGCATCCAGCAATCAAAGCCAGCCTGGGCTTGGGCAGCAGCAGCAGGGTTGGATTCGCGCGCACCGCCATCAAGTGCGGAAACGAGCAGAGCCCGAGCAGCAGTGATATCGGCGAGATGTTCAGCTGGCAGGTCACGGTCTGCAATGGCCTGCGGGCCTGGGGCGTCGCCACCAGCGGTCTGCAGGGCGCGTTGACCGAAGAAGTCTGCGTCCGTCCAATCTTGCTCATCCGCTTCCATTTTGGCGAGCTTCTGATAGTTGGCCGTCAGCGCATCATTGAAAGCTGGGCCGTTAGATGTGGCGCTCATGCCAGCATCGTAGAACTGCGCGCAAGCGCCGAGGCCGAGGCCGAGGCCCGCAACCGTAATCATTTTACCGAGACGTAGAAACATAATGTCCCCCTTTTGTTGGGTCGGTTTTCCAATTCGCATATTCGTTCGGCCTTCAAGAAAGGCGCGACCGCATCGTCTACAGTCCGCGATTCAGAAGTCTAACGAAGAACTGAAGCGCGAATCGGTTCGACTATTAAAGCCTTGTATGCCGAAACTGTGGCTATGAAAAGCCTTTGTCAGGACAAAGGTTCCGGGAATTGCGCCGAATTAAAGAAGGGGCTGGCCTATCTAAGAGTTTCGGTTCAGAGGTTTGCCCACTTGCGTAATACTTTCAAGAGGTTTTCGGTGGGCCTGTGATTGAAGCGCCATTCGCACTCTTTGAGATAGAGGTG